>Ga0326727_10000139_pt1:60000-312207 | contig 312207 bp, 269 predicted proteins | sample MB2enrmetagenome_FD_207643 | JGI IMG/M metagenome (GOLD analysis project Ga0326727, IMG submission 207643) | Lab enriched peat soil microbial communities from McLean, Ithaca, NY, United States - MB29MY | ecosystem: Environmental > Terrestrial > Soil > Wetlands > Peat | place... | reverse complement strand
AGACGGGCGCTTGTCTCGATGCGGCGATGGCACTGGGGTACGTCGAGGGGGTCGACGCCGCGTTGCTGGACAGGCTCGATCACGTGAGGGCGGTGCTCGTGAAGAACGTGCGCTGAGGGCACATGGCGCCCGCGCCCGCGCTACCCCTCCTCCCCTCCCTCGCCCAGCAGCGGGTTGCCCGCGCCGCCCTCTGCCTTGCCCAGCGCTCGCGCGAAGTGGAGCAGCAGCTCGCGGTTGTCGAGGACGCCCAGCGACTGCATCTCGAGCGCGCCGATGCGGTCCTCGGGGGTGAAGGCGCCCTCGGTCTTCTCCATCGACAGCTTGTGCGGGTCGTACGCGCTGCGCGCGGCCTTCGTGTCGAGCAGCGTGTAGTCGTCCCCGCGGCGGAGCTCGAGCTTCACCATGCCGGTGACCGCGGGCGCGACCCAGCGGGTCATCGCCTCCTTGAGCATCAGCGCCTCGGGGTCGTACCAGCGGCCCTCGTAGAGCAGGCGGCCGAGCCGCCGCCCGAGCGTGGCGTAGAGGTCCGTCGTGTTCTCGTTGTGCACGGCCGAGAGCAGCCGCTCGTACACGATGTGCAGGAGCGCCATCCCCGGCGCCTCGTAGATGCCGCGGCTCTTGGCCTCGATGACGCGGTTCTCGATCTGGTCGCTCATCCCCAGGCCGTGACGCCCGCCCACGGCGTTGAGCGCCACGAACGTCTCGAAGAGCGACCCGTACTTCGTCCCGTTCACGGCGACCGGCACGCCGCGCACGAGGTCCACCGTGACGTCCTCCGGCTCCACCGCGATGTCGCCCTTCCAGTGCGCGACGCCCATGATGGGCTCCACGATGCGCATCGACGCGTCGAGCCGCTCGAGGTCCTTGGCCTCGTGCGTCGCCCCGAGGACGTTGGCGTCGGTGGAGTACGCCTTCTCGGTGGTCATGCTGTAGGGCTTGCCGATGGAGACGAGGTACTCGCTCATCTCCTTCCTGCCGCCGAAGGCCTCGACGAAGGCCCGGTCGAGCCACGGCTTGTAGATGGAGAGCGCCGGGTTGACGAGCACCCCGTAGCGGAAGAACCGCTGGATGTCGTTGCCCTTGTGGGTGCTGCCGTCGGAGAAGACGTCCACCCCGTCCTCGCGCATGGCGCGGATGATGGCGGTGGTCGTCACCGCGCGCCCGAGCGGCGTGGTGTTGAAGTAGCGCCGTCCCCCGGTCGACAGGTGGAACGCGCCGCACTGGATGGCGACGATGCCTTCGCGCACGATGGCCTCGCGGCAGTCGAGCAGCCGCGCCCCGCGCGCGCCGTGGTCGGTCGCGATGGGGGGAATGTCGGCCACGTTCTTCTCGTCGGGCTGCGCGAGGTCGGCGGTGTAGGCGTAGACGTCGAGGCCCTGCCGCGACATCCACGCCACGGCGGTGCGCGTGTCGAGGCCGCCGGAGAAGGCGATGCCGATGCGGGTGCCCTTGGGAGGAAGAACTCGATGGATCCGCGACATGCTCCCGTGTGTAGCAGTTCCCATTCCCCATTCCCGCTCCGTGTTCCCGTGTTCCCTCTCCCACACCCCTGCCCCCTGGCGTCCCCGCCCCGCCCCTACTACACGTCCCTCCCCATGGCCGGCATCGCACGGACCTCCGCCACCGGGGGCGACGCCATGCTCGACGAGCTGCTCGCCTGGTCGTCGTCCTACCAGCACGACCGCCTGCTCGTCCGCGAGGACCTGGTAGGCAGCGCCGCGCACGTGACCATGCTGGCGCGCACCGGCATCGTGGCCGAGGGCGACGCGCTCTCGCTGCGCACCGCTCTGCGGACGCTGTACGACGAGGCGACCGCGGGCATGCTCCTTCTCCCGCACGACGAGGAGGACGTCCACATGGCGGTCGAGGCCGAGCTGCAGAAGCGGCTCGGTGCCGTCGCGGGGCGGCTGCACACGGCGCGCTCGCGCAACGACCAGGTCGCCCTCGATCTGCGCCTGCACGTGCGCGACCGCGGCGCGGCGCTCCTCTCGGCGGTGGCGTCGCTGGTCACGTCGCTCTCCGAGCGCGCCGCCCGCGAGACGGACACGCTCCTGCCCGCGTACACGCACCGGCAGCGCGCGCAGCCCATCAGCGGCGCCTTCCTCGTGGCCTCGTGGGGCGTCGGGCTCGCGCGCGCGGCCGACACCCTGGTCTTCGCGCTCGAGCACCTGGAGATGCCGCTCGGCAGCGGCGCCTGCTCCGGGACGTCGCTGCCCATCGATCGCGCCCTCGTCGCCCGCCTCTTCGCCCCGTGGAGGCCCACCCGCAACGCGCTGCACACGGTCGGCGACCGGGACTTCGCGCTGGATTTCACCTGGGCCGTGGCGCGCGTCATGCTCGCGCTGGGCCGCATCGCGAGCGACGTGGTCGACTTCTCGACCAGCGAGTTCGGCCTGGTGAAGCTGGGCGGCGCCATCGCGGCCGGCTCGAGCATGATGCCGCAGAAGAAGAACCCCGACGTCTTCGAGCTCGTGCGCGGCAAGAGCGCGCGCTCGGTGGGCAACGTCGTGGCGCTGCTCACGCTGATGAAGGGCCTCCCCAGCGGCTACAACCGCGACCAGCAGGAGGACCGGCTGCCGCTGCTCGAGGCGTGCCCGCTGGCGCTCGGGTGCGCGCGCGTCGTCGAGCTCGCGCTGGAGCACGTCACCTTCGACGGGACGCAGGGCGCGCGGGCGCTCGGCCAGGGCTTCACCCAGGCGACGGACCTCGCCGAGGCCCTCGTGCGTCGCGGCGTCCCCTTCCGCGAGGCCTACAAGGCGGTGGGGCGACTGGTCGCCACGGCCGTCGACGAGGGGCTCGCCCTGGGCGAGGTCGACGCCTTCGTGGCACGCGCCATCCACCCGGCGCTCGACGAGACCGCGCTGCGGGCGCTCGACCCGGGGATGGCGGTGGCCGCCAAGGAGAGCACGGGCGGGACGGGCCCGCGCGCCGTCGCCGAGCAGATCACGTGGCTGCGCGAGCGGGCCGCGGAGCTGGGGGCCATCGCCCAGGTGCACGGCTCGATCGACGTGCTGGCGCAGCGCGTCTTCGCCGAGCCGCTCGGCGCGTGAACCAGGTGCCAGGAGCAAGCCATGAAGCGCGACTTCCTCGATCTCACAGACCTCACCCTGGCCGAAGCCCGCGAGGTCCTCGCGCTGGCGACGAGGCTCAAGCGCGAGCCCAAGGGCCTGCGCACGCAGCTGCTGGCGGGCCGCTCGGTGGCCATCGTGCTGGAGAAGGCCAGCACGCGGACGCGCGTCTCCTTCGAGGTCGGCTGCGCGCAGGTCGGGCTGCACCCGGTGGTGCTGGGCGTGCAGGGCAGCCAGCTCGGGCGCGGCGAGCCGATCCGCGACACCGCGCGCGTGCTCGAGCGCTACTGCGACGCCATCGTGTTCCGCACCTCGACCACCGCCCGCCTGCGTGAGATGGCGACGGCCAGCGTCCCGGTCGTCAACGCGCTGTCCGACGACGGGCACCCGGTGCAGGTGCTGTGCGACGTGCTCACGGTGGAGGAGTCGCTGGGCGGCTCCATCGCCGGGCGCCGGGTCGCGTTCGTGGGCGACTGCGCCAGCAACATGGCGCGCTCGTGGCTCCAGGCGGCGGCGCTGTTCGAGTTCCACCTGGTGCTCGCCGGGCCGCGCGGGCACATGCCGCCCCCGGCCGAGGTGACGGCCGCGGCCAGGCACGTGCAGGTCTCTCTGGTGCACGATCCCGAGCACGCGGCCGACGGCTGCGACGTCGTGAACACCGATGTGTGGACCAGCATGGGCCAGGAGGCCGAGGGCGACGAGCGGACCGAGTCCTTCGCCGGCTGGACCGTGACCGAGGCGATGCTGGCGAGCGCCCCGAAGGCCATCGTCCTTCACTGCCTGCCCGCGCACCGCGGCGAGGAGATCGACGACGCCACGCTGGAGGGGCCGCGCTCGCGCGTGTGGGACCAGGTCGAGAACCGGCTGCACGTGCAGAAGGCGCTCCTCGTCTGGCTGCTCGGGGCACGGCTGGACTGATCGATGGGGGTCCGGACGCGCTTCGCGCCGTCGCCCACGGGGGATCTGCACCTGGGCGGCGCGTGGACGGCCCTGGCCTCGTGGGTGATGGCCCGGCGAGAGCCGGACGGCGCGCACGTGCTGCGCGTGGAGGATCTGGATCCGCCGCGGGTCGTGGCCGGCTCGGCCGAGCGCATCGAGGAGGACCTGCGCTGGCTCGGGCTCGACTGGGACGGGGAGCCGATGAGGCAGAGCGCCCGCGGCGCGCAGTACGACGCGGCGCTGGCGAAGCTCGCGGCCGCCGGCCTGGTGTACCCCTGCGACTGCTCGCGGGCCGAGATCGCGCGCGCCGCGAGCGCCCCGCACGCCGGGGAGGAGACAGTGTATCCCGGGACCTGCCGCGACCGGGATCCAGCGCGCACGATGAAGCGCCCGCCGGCGCTGCGTGTGCGCGTCCCCGCGGGTGTCATGGCCTACGACGACGGCGCGGTGGGGCGGATCGAGCAGGACCTCGCGCGGGACGTGGGCGACTTCGTGGTGAAGCGCGCCGACGGGGTGTTCGCGTACCAGCTGGCGGTGGTGGTGGACGACCTGGCGCAGGGGATCACCGACGTCGTGCGCGGCGCGGACCTGGTGTCGTCGACGCCGCGGCAGCTCTGGCTCGCGCGTGCCCTGGGCGAGGCGCCGCCCCGCTTCACCCACGTGGCCCTGGTCGTGGCGCCCGACGGCACGCGGCTCGAGAAGCGCACGGGCGGGGTCACGGTGCGCGAGGTGCGGGCCGCGGGGCACGCGCCGGAGCGCGTCGTCGGGGAGCTGGCGTTCGGGCTCGGCCTCGCGCCGACGCCGGCGTCGAGGACGGCGCGCGAGCTCGCCGCGGCGAGCGCCGGACGGCCCGTGACCTGGCGCCGGGCGCCCTGGCCCATCCCGGCGTCACTCGTGGGTGGGTGAAGGGGTCGCCAGCGGCTCGCCGCGGACGCAGCGGAAGCCGAGCGCGGGCACCTGGTAGCTGTAGTGGGCCGCGCCGCGGTAGGTGACCACCATCGCGGCGTAGGAGCGGTTCCAGCCGCCGCCCCGCAGCGCGTGGACGGCGCTGTCCTGCCGGACGACGGGGTCGGTCGCCGGCTCGCTGGAGTACGGAACGAAGGAGTCCTCCGTCCACTCCCAGACGTTGCCCGCCAGATCGTGGATGGCGCCGCCCGGCCACACCTTGTCGCCCTTCGGGTGCGAGCCCACGGGCGACGGTCCGCCGCCGCCGCAGCCGACGTCGGCCCCGGCGGCCCACTTGGGCGCCCCGAACTTGGTGTAGTCGACGTAGTCGCACGAGGGCTCGGGCTCCGCCCCCCACGGATAGCGCGTCTGGTCGGGGCCGGTCGCCGCCCACTCCCACTCCGCCTCGGTGGGGAGGCGCTCGCCCGCCCACGCACAGTACGCGTGCGCCTTCACCCAGCTCACCATGTTCACCGGGTAGTCGAGCCTGGCCGGGTAAGTGGACCACGGATCGCCGCGCCACGGCTCCTTGCACGCGCCGGCCTCGACGCAGCGGGTGTACTGGCGCACCGTCACCTCGCCGGCGTCCATGCAGAAGCCGTGGGTGAGCACGACGCGGTGCTCGCCCTTGATGCCCTTGCCCATGACGAAGCCCTCGCTGCTCGTGGGCGGCACCCACACCTCCCCCTCCGGGCAGGCAGGCGTCGGAGGCGCCGTCTCGTGCGAGGGGGCGGCGGATGCGACCGGCGCAGAAGCCTCGGGCGTCGAGGCGGCGGCCGCCGGGGTGGGCGGCGCCGGGTCCGCAGGCGCCACGGCCACGGGGGGCGCGGGAGGGGGCGGGGCGGGGGGCGGGGAGGAGGCGCACGCCGCCAGGAGCAGCGGCAGGACGGAGAGGGGCGGGCGCATCGCGAAGGGATCAGACAACGCCGGCCGGAGGCGAGGCAACTTCGTGACCCCCACCTACCGCCCGTTTCGCACCGAGAGCCACGCCCCGAGCGCGATCCCGGCCAGCGCTGCGAGCACGCAGATGACGATCCAGATGGGCGACGTCCGCTCGGGGGAGGTCGGCGAGGGCAGCGTGGGCGGGGGCGCCGACCGCGGCGCGGCCGACCGTGGCATGGGGATGGAGGGCAGGTAGGGCATCGGCGCCGGCAGCGTCGCGGAGTGGGCGTCGGTGGTGTCGACCGCGACGTTCACCCGCGAGGCGGGTCGGACCCGCTCGGCGTCGTCCGGCGACGCGAGCGCCGAGCGGATGGCCATCGCCAGCGCGCCCGCCGTCGCGTAGCGCTCCCCGGGGTCCTTGGTGATGGCGTGCAGGGCGACCGCCTCGAGCGCGGGTGAGATGCCGCGCTCGGGGGCGCGTGTGCGGGGCGGCGTGGGAGGCTCGGTGAGGTGCGCCGTGAGGACGTTGAGCGGCGTCGCGCCCGAGAAGGGCACCCGTCCGGTCAGCAGCTCGTAGAGGATGACCCCCGCCGCGTAGACGTCGCAGCGGGCGTCGAGCTCGTCCCCCCGCGCCTGCTCGGGGGCCATGTACTCGGGCGTCCCGAAGACCATGTTGTGCTCGGTGAGGGCGGTGGTCCCCATGCCGAAGCCGGTGACGATCTTGGCCATGCCGAAGTCGACCACCACCGCGCGGTCCCCTTCGCGAAGGAGCACGTTGCCCGGCTTGAGGTCGCGGTGGATCACGCCCTGCGAGTGGGCCTGGCGCAGCGCCTCGCAGATGTCGAGCACGATGGTCACCGAGCGCGAGAGCGAGAGCGGCCCTTCCTTCTTGAGGAGCGCGTCCAGGGCCAGCCCGTCGATGCGCGGCAGGGCCATGTAGAGCAGCCCGGCGCCCTCGCGCCGCGGATCCGGCACCTCGCCGAAGTCGAGCACGGGACACAGGTGGTCGCCCTCGAGGCGCCGCAGGATGGCGACCTCGCGCGCGAAGCGCCCGCGGATCTGCGGGTCGCCCGCGAGGTGCTGGTGGATGACCTTGAGCGCCACCCGGTCGCCCTCCACCAGACGGTGGGCGTCGTAGACGATGCCCATGCCGCCCTCGCCGAGCACGCCGACGATCTCGAACTTGTCGGCGAGCTTCCGCCCTGCGCTGAGCGGCGGTAGCGACGAGGCGTGGCTCACCATGGCAGGTTACCTGTCGTCGCAGGCCGCGCGTATCTTCGGCGACACTCGCACGGGATCCAGCACGGGGTTGGGCTCGTTCGATTTCCAGGCGGCGCACGCCGCGGCAGCGGACGCCCGGGCGTCGAGCGCGACGTAGGCCTCGAGCAGGGCCCGGTGGACGATGGCGAGCTGCGGGTGCGTCAGCGCTCCCCCGCCGAGCAGGCGGTTGCCGCGGGCGACGGCCTCGGCGTATCGCCCGTAGCGGACGTCGGCGAGGAGCTGGGGCAGCTCGGCGTCGCCCCGGCGCTGCTGCTCGAGGGCCATGCCCCCGCTCGCGCCGTCGCGCTCGGCGGCGGCGCGGGCCTCGGCGCGGCCGGCCTCGGTCAGACGGAGCCCTGGCATGGGCACCAGCATGACCTCGCCGCGGCGGACGAGCACGCCCTCGCGGTGATTGTACGAGTTGAGCTCCCAGCCGCGGTTGGGGTCGCCCCAGAAGCGCGCGGCGAGGGTGTTCACCGTCTCCCCCTCGCCGGACAGGTAGGTGACCACCGCGGGGATCTCGATCTCCTGTCCCTCGACGGGCGGCACCCAAGGGACGCCCTTGTTGCTGTGCGCGAGGAGCTCGGTGCGCGCCATGTCGCTGGCGCCGAGCCAGGACATGGCCAGGTCCGCCCACGTCTCGCCCTGCATCACGGTGTGGTGACCGGGGGCGGGGACCTCCAGACGCATCCCGGCGGAGATCACGGTGCCGCCCTGCACGTCGAGGGCGTTGGCGCCCACCAGGACGGTCTCGAGCCGGGGGTCGCCGTACACGCGCTCGGCGACCTGGGCGAGGGTCTCGCCCGGCTTGACGATGTGCTGGAAGGCGCTGGCGTCGTGCGCCAGGGCGGACGTCGCGAGCAGCACCACGGCGAGACAGGCGCGTCGTCTCATCTCGAATCCCTCTCGGCGCGGACCGGGTCGGCGCCTGCCTCGACGGGCGGCGCGAGGTCGGGAACCGCCATGACGACGTCGATGGTGCGCGTCTCGCCCGACGCGATGGCCAGCGTGCGCTTCTCGATGGGCGCGCTCGGGTGCACCAGCGTCACGTAGTGCGTTCCCGGGGGCAGCGGGATGGCGCGGGCGAAGGGCGTCACGTCCACGCGCTGTCCGTCGACCCAGACCTCCGCCCAGGGTGTGGCGAGGACGCGCAGGTAGCCGGGCGAAGCCGGCACGAGCTCCAGCGGCTGCGCTCCCGCGGCGCGGCCCTCGCGGTGCGCCGTGGCCTGCAGCGCGACGCCGCCGGCGACGGCGACCGTCCCCAGCACGGCCAGGCCCGCCACGGCGCGGCGCACCGACGCGCGCTTGCTCTCGCGCGGGGCCACCCTCTCCCCCGGCGCGGTCGCCTGCACGATCCCCGCGGCCTGCAGGGCCAGCACCACCAGCTCGTCCCGGCGCAGCCCCGTGCGCGACGCGGCGAGCTCCTCGAGCTGCTCGGCCAGAGCCTCGGCGCTCTGGAACCGCTCGGCCGGAGCCTTCTCGATGGCGCGCATGACGATGCGCTCGAGGGCGTGCGGCACGTCCGGTGCGCGGCGGTGCAGCGGAATGGGCGGATCCCGCCGGATGCGGTGCGCCGCGGGCCGGCGGTCGGTCTCGTCGCCGCGCTCGAAGGGACGTGCGCCGCACACCAGCTGGTAGAGCACGACGCCGAGCGAGAAGATGTCGCTGCGCGGGTCCACGTCCTCGCCCAGGATCTGCTCGGGGGACATGTACGCGGGCGTCCCGTAGGCGGCGACGTCCTCCAGCCGGATGGGCGCGAGCGCCGCCGGCTCCTCGCTGGCGGGCGACCTCTGGGCGATCCCGAAGTCGAAGATCTTCACGTCGCCGCGCCGGCTCACGAGGATGTTGGCGGGCTTGATGTCGCGGTGCACGATGCCGCGCTCGTGGGCGTGCGCCAGGCCGCGCGCGACCGCCGCGCCGATGGCGGCCACGCTGTCGGCCGGCATGGTGGGGGTCTTGCGCAGCAGCGTCGACAGGCTGGGGCCGTCGACGTACTCGAGCACGAGCGCCATCCGGCTCTGGGTCTTGATGAACGAGAGCAGCAGGCCGATGTTCGGGTGGCACAGCTCGGAGAGGATCCGGGCCTCGCGCTCGAGCTGCGCGGCGAAGGGCGACGAGGTGGCGATGGTGGCCTTGAGGACCTTGAGGGCGACCGTACGTCCGAGCGGCACCTCGACGGCCTTGTAGACCGTGGAGAGCGACCCGGAGCCCAGCTCCTCGAGGACGCTGAACCCCTCGATCTCGATCCGCTCCGGCACGACGACCCCGGCCTAGTGGACGAGCAGCGAGACGCCGGTCATCTCCGCCGGCTGGGGGAGCCCGAGGAGCTCGAGCATGGTGGGGGCGACGTCGCAGATGCGGCCGCCGCTGCGCAGCTTCGCCTTCGTGTCGGCGTCGTTGACGTACATGAGGGGGACCCGGTTGAGCGTGTGCGCCGTGTGCGGCTGCCCGGTCGCCGGGTCCTTCATGAGCTCGCAGTTGCCGTGGTCGGCGGTGATGAGCAGCGCCCCACCCTGCGCCAGCGTGGCGCTGACGATCTTCGCCAGGCCCGCGTCGACGGCCTCCACCGCGTGAATGGCGGCGTCGAGCACGCCGGTGTGGCCCACCATGTCCGGGTTGGCGAAGTTCACCAGCACGAAGTCGTACTTGCCGCTGCGGACGCCCTCCTCGACCGCCTGGGCCACCGCCGCCGCGCTCATCTCCGGCTTCTTGTCGTAGGTCGCGACGTCCTTGGGCGACGGGAGCATCCGCCGGTCCTCGCCCTCGAAGGGCTCCTCGCGGCCGCCGTTGAAGAAGTAGGTCACGTGCGCATACTTCTCCGTCTCGGCGCAGCGCAGCTGCTTGTAGCCGGCGCGCGCGATGAGCTCGGGGAAGATGTTGGCGTAGGTCTCCTTGGGGAAGGCGATGGGGAGGCCGAAGCTGGAGTCGTAGGTGGTCATGCAGGCGTAGCGCCCCTCGAAGGGGGCGCGCGAGCCGGCGCGCGCGAAGCTGTCGAAGCCCGGGAGCGCGAGGGCGCGGGTGAGCTCGCGCGCGCGGTCGGGGCGGAAGTTGAAGTGCAGCGCGGCGTCGCCCGCGCGCACGCCGTCGTAGTCGCCGACCACGAAGGGTTCGACGAACTCGTCGGTCTTGCCAGCGGCGTAGCTCCGCTCGATGCCCTCGTGCGCGGTGGCCACGCGCGGCGCGCTCGCCTCCACGATGGCGCGGTAGGCGCGCTCGACGCGCTCCCAGCGGTTGTCACGGTCCATGGCCCAGTACCGCCCCGAGACGGTGCCGACGCGCCCGGCCCCGCCCGCCAGCTTCCTCTCCACCTCGGCCAGGTAGCGGGGCGCGGTGCCCGGCTGGACGTCGCGGCCGTCGAGGAAGGCGTGGAGGACCACGGGCACGCCGGCGGCGCGCGCCAGGTCGACGAGCGCCTCCACGTGCGTGAGCATCGAGTGCACACCGCCGTCGCTCAGCAGCCCGAGCAGGTGCAGGCGGCCGCCCGCGTCGCGGGCCTTGCGCACGACGTCCGCGAGGACGGGGTTCTGCGCGAGCGTCCCGTCGTGCACGGCGTTGTCGATGCGCGAGATGTCCATCATCGCGATGCGACCGGCGCCGAAGTTCAGGTGCCCGACCTCGCTGTTGCCCATCTGGCCCGGGGGAAGGCCGACGTCGGGGCCGCTCGTGCCGATGGTGGTGTGCGGGTAGCGCGCGAGGAGGGACGTCATCTCGGGGGTCTTCGCCAGGAGGACGGCGTTGTCCTCGCGCTCCGCGCGCTCGCCGAGGCCGTCGAGGATGACGAGGACCAGCGGCCGGGGCCGCGCTGCGTCGTTCGTTCGCGTCATTCGGGCGGGAACATAGCATCGCGGAGCGTGGTAAGAGAGCCCGATGCCCTGGATCGAGGCCACGCTGAGGGGCCAGCGCGTGCTCGCGCGGGCGCGTGACGACGGCAAGCTCGCGGACGAGGGCGGGCGGGTGGAGATCCGCTACAAGCCGACCGACGGGAAGGCCTACCGCGCGGCGACGCGCAACCTCGAGGTCGCGGCCAGCGCGAAGCTCTTGCCCGACGACACGTGCGCCCCGGCAGGGGCGACGGCGAGCCCCGCGCGGGCGAAGACCCCCGCGCACGCGGTGCCTGCCGACGCGTGGATCGCGTACACGGATGGCGCCTGCTCGGGCAACCCCGGGCCGGCGGGCTCGGGCATCGTCCTGGTCGCGCCCGGTGGAAAGATGCACGAGGGGCTGGAGTACCTCGGCGAGGCGACGAACAACGTGGCCGAGCTCACGGCCATCCTGCGCGCAGTGGAGTGGATCCCGGCGGACGCGCGCCACATCGTGGTGCACACCGACAGCCAGTACGCCATCGGCGTGCTGCAGAAGGGCTGGAAGGCCAAGGCCAACGGGGAGCTCGTGGCCCTCGCCAAGCGCGTCGTCGCCGAGCGTGGGGCCAAGCTCGTGTACGTGCCGGGTCACAACGGAGTCCCCCTGAACGAGCGGGCCGACGAGCTTGCGCGCGAGGCCGTGACCACGCGCTCGAGCCGCGCCGTTCGCCTCCCGGCTCGCTGACACCTGCCACCCACCTACCGGACCGCCGCCACCTCGCGCACCCACTTCCTCGCGAGGGCGCAGTCGCCCGCGCTCGCCCAGCCGCTGGCCGCCGTCGTCGCGGGGCCGAGGACGAACACGACGTCCGCCCCCACCCGCGCCAGGGCGAAGGGCCCGCGGTCGGCCCGCTCGCGGCAGGTGAAGCTCGCGTCGTGCGTCTTCGCCGGGCCGAGCCTGTCGTCGAACGCCTTCGCCAGCGTGGCGTACGCCCTGGTCGCCCGCTCGTCGCTCGTCTTGCCCGGGTCGTAGCGCAGCCTCCACACGAAGGCCGCCCGGTCGCCGTTCGTGACCAGCACCCCGCGGTCACCACCCCACCCCGCGCTCGCCTCGGCGGCCGCTCTGGGGTCCATCCACTCCTCGAAGGCGACGCGCGCGCCGAGCTCGCCCTCCGTGTCCTCGTCCTCCAGCTTCCAGCCGGGACCCAGCGCGGCGAAGGTCGGCGCGAGGACCTTCGCCGGCGCCTCGTGCGCCAGCCATTTCTCGGGATGCAGGATCTGCTCGCTCGTCGTCGGCGCGTCGTCCCAGGCGCGGTTCACCGCGTCCCATCCCCCCCGGCGCCTGAGCGCGTGGACGAAGAGCGTCCCGTAGATGTACGGCGCCGCGAGCGACGTGCGCATGACGTGGGGCGCGCTGGCGCCGGGGCCCTCGTTCATCCCGGCGCGGATCTGCTCGGCGAAGACGTCGTCGGGCAGGTCCACCGCGCTCTTGCCCGAGCCCGGCGCCGTACGGGCGATCATGACGTCGAACATCGCGCTGGTCGCGTCGCCTTCCGCCAGCGCGCTCACCGCCTCCGAGTGGTCGCCGTCGCCCGGGCGGTACCTGGAGCGCTCCTCCAGGTTCCACCGCTGGTCCTGCAGGGCGTGCACGAGCTCGTGGGCCAGCGTCGCCTCCGCCTCCTGCTCACCGAGGTCGCTCGCCATGTACATCGTTCCGTCGGCTGGCTCGTAGTAGCCGGCCAGCTGGTCCTGCAGGAGCGCATACTCGGCCCCCTCGTAGTCGAACTTGGTCGGGATGAACCCGAACAGCTGGAGCGCGAGCCCCTCGTCGCGGATGGCCGCCGGCGGTAGCTCGCGCGAGACGTGGTCCTTCACGCGGGCGATGAGCGCGGGCCGGTCGAGGAGCACGCCCGGGATGGCCTTCTTCGACTCGAGCCCGCGCGCGGCCTCGACGCGCTTCAGCGTCCGCGCGATGAGGCGCGCCTCGCGCGAGGGGCCCGCGGGCGCGGCAGAGGCCGTGGCGCTCGGGACGGGAGCCGGGGCGCTCGTCAGCGAAGACGCGGGAGGCGGCGGCGCCGGCGGGGTGGGCGTCGAGCCACAGGCCAGGAGCGCCGTCGCCGCGAGTGCGAGCACGCGCCTCATCGGGCGGCTTCCTCGACGCCGCGCTGGCCCTCGCGCCGTATCGCCGCGATGGCGTCGCCGTAGGTCCCTCCGCCCGCCCGGCCGAAGACCGCGCTGCCCGCCACGAGCACCCGCGCCCCCGCCGCCGTCGCCTGCGCCGCCGTCGCCTCGGAGATGCCGCCGTCGATCTCGAGGTCGACGGGGAGCCCACGGCGATCGATCATCTGCCGGATGGCCCGCACCTTGGGCAGGACCGCGGGGATGAAGCTCTGCCCGCCGAACCCTGGGTTCACGCTCATGACCAGCACGAGGTCGGCGCCGTCGAGCGCGTACTCGAGGGTGCTCTCGTGCGTCGCCGGGTTCAGCACCACGCCGGCGCGCTTGCCGAGGCGGCGGATCTGCTGGAGCGTCCGGTGCAAGTGGGGGCAGGCCTCGACGTGCACGGTGATGCGATCGGCGCCCGCCGCGGCGAAGTCCTCGAGGTAGCGGTCGGGCTCGACGATCATCAGGTGAACGTCCACGGTGAGCCGGGTCGCCGCGCGGATGGCCTTCACCACGGGGGGACCGATGGTGATGTTGGGCACGAACCGCCCGTCCATCACGTCGACGTGGATCCAGTCGGCGCCCGCGCTCTCCACCGCGCGGACCTCGTCGGCGAGGCGACCGAAGTCGGCGGAGAGGATCGACGGCGCGATGAGGACGCGAGAGGCGGGCGGGCTGACGTTGCTCACCTAGCCAGAGGTGGCGGACCTGCGCCCGGCCGTCAAGTTGCCCGCGCCCGGCTGACCTTCCGGGCGGTCGTGCGGCCTGAATCGCGAGGCCTTTCGGTTGCACTCGTGTTCGAAAGCGGGGAGTCTAGGTCGCTCCTCGCGACAGCCCGCGCCATGAACGTCCGCCGTATCACCAAAGCCGACTTCGACCGCATCGCCGAGGTGATCGATCACTGGTGGGGTGGTCCCATCGGGACCTTCGCCCACCCCATCTTCTTCTACGAGCTGGGAGACCAGGCCCTCGTGGTCGAGCAGGGCACGGAGCTCATCGGCTTCCTCCTGGGCTTCATCGTCGCCTCGGGCAGCGTTCCGCGCACCGGATACGTCCACCTGGTGGGAATCCACCCCGACCACCGGCGTCGGGGCGTCGGGCGCCTGCTCTACGATCGCTTCACGCAGGAGTGTCGGGTCGCCGAGTGCGTGCGAATGAAGGCCATCACCACGCCTGGCAACGAGGGGTCCATCCGCTTCCACGTCGCGGTGGGATGGAACGTCCAGGAGGTCGACGACTACGCCGGTCCAGGGCGTCGTCGCATCGTCTTCACGAAGCCGCTCACGGATTGAGCCGGGCCCGGGGACGCCGCGCGCCGTATACTGTCCGGCATGGTCTCCTCCGCCCCCAAGTCGTCGCCGCGCGAGGCGCGCGACCTGCCGCTCACCCCGGCGATGCTGCGGGACGTCGGCCTCTTCGGCGCGCTCAGCGACGAGGTACTGGAGCACCTCACGCGAACGCTCAAGACGCTGCGGGTCGCGCCCGGGGACACCGTCTTCCGCGAGGGTGACGGGGCAGCCCGGGAGATGTTCGTGCTGCTCGAAGGCGAGATGGAAGTCTCCAAGCGCAGCCGCCGCGGGCGCGACATGCGGGTCGCCATCCTGGGTCCCGGCGACTGGTTCGGGGAGATGTCGGTGCTCGACATGCAGGTGCGCTCGGCCACCGTGCGCGCCCTCGCTCCCTCGCGCCTCCTTCGCTTCGGGAGCGAGGACATGGATGCGCTCTACCGGTTCGACCTCAAGTCCTACGCGCTGATCATCCTCAACATCGCGCGCGACCTCTCCCGGCGTCTGCGGGTGACGGACGGCATCCTCGCCGACTTCACGGCGAACGTGCTCGACGAGTACGTCGCCGCCCAGAAGCGCTGAGCGACCGCCTCACTGGTCGAGGATACTCGCGTCTCCGGCGTCCGAGCTGGCGTCACCCGCAGGCGCATCGCCCGAGGCATCTCCTGGCTCCGCGTCGGCGCCGCCCTCGCCGGCGTCGTTCGGGGTGTTGACATCGCCCGCATCGCCCGCCCCGGCGTCGATGCTCGCGCCCGCGTCGCCCTCCAGGCCGCCGCCGCTTCCGCCGCTGCTGCTACTTCCGCTGCTCCCGCTGCTTCCGCCGGCGCCGCTGTTGCTGTTGCTCCCGCTGCTGCTGCCGCTGCTCGTCGCGCCCGTGGCAGGAACGGCAGCGTCCTCCGTCTCACCGGGAGGCAGCGGCTGCGGGTTGAGGCTGCAAGCTCCGAGGGGAACCCAGATCAAAGCAACGGCGACGACTACGAACGCGCGTTTCATCCTCCACCCTCCTCCGCATCCGTCGCGGCATCGGTCGCCCCGTCGCTCTCGGCATCCGTGGCTGCTGCATCCGTGGCCCCATCGGCGGAGCCGTCTTCCTCGCCTCCATCCAGCCCGGCCTCGGGGGTTCCAGGAGCCGTGACACCGGTCTCCGGGCTCCCTCCGTCCCCGAGCTCGCCGACCGGGGCTCCGTCGGCCGCCGCGCCTGCGTCCGGGCTGGCGCCGAAGGTCGCGTCGCCACCCCCTCCGACCGTGTTGGCACCCCCGGCGTCGGGCGATTCACCGGGTGGCAACGGCTGGGGGTTCAGGCTGCACGCGTAGGCGCCGGCGACCGCGACGGTCAGCCCGACGACCATGAAGACGTGGCGGATACGCAAGGACGTCATGACCCCGAAGGACCTGCTGCACGGCACGGGCCAGAGGTCATTGTGCGTCAGAAATCGAACCGCAGGGGAGCCTTGTTGGACGCGTCAGTCGCGGTAGGCGCAAGCTGGCACAATCACAGGCTATCCTGAGGCCACACGACGCCATGCCCGACCTTCCGCCCCGACTGCGTCGTGCCCTCGAGCTCGTGTATGGCGTGGAGGGAGTCGTGTCCGCCCGAATCTGGAAGGTTGGAGAGGGGATGGCGGTCGGCGTGGTCGGAGGGGCCTCCACGTGCGCCCCCGAGCTCCTTCACCGCGTCGAGCTGGCGGTCGCAGGGCTCCGCGAGCCAGGCGAAGCCTGGGAGTTCGGCATCCTCGAGGGCACGAAAAACTGACGGGCGCCCGGCATTTGCGGACCACAAAGCGAAACGCGCACCCCCTCGGAGAGGGTGCGCGTTCACGACGACTCGGACGGATCCGAATCAGTTGGCGACGAAGATGGCCTCGATTTCCGTGCGGACCTGCTCTTCTGTCTGCTTCCGGGCGATGGCGATTTCCTTCACGATCAGACCGCGGGCCGTGTCGAGCATGCGGCGCTCGCCGAAGCTCAGCTGCTTGTCGGTCTTCAGCCGGTAGAGATCGCGAAGGACCTCGGCGACGTCGTAGATCGAGCCGGTCTTGATCTTGTCCATGAACCCGCGGTAGCGGCGGTTCCAGGTCTGGTTGTCGAAGGCGATGGTCCGCTCGCGGAGAATGTCGAAGATCTCGCGGATCTCCTGCTCACTGATGACCTGCCGCAGCCCGACGGCGCCAGCGTTCGCGACCGGGACGAGAATCTTCCGGTCGGTGTCGAGGATGCGGAGCACGTAGAATTTCTGCCGGCTGCCCGCGATGTCCTTCTCCTCGATGCGGATGACCTCCGCGACCCCCTGTGCGGGGTACACGGCCTTGTCGCCCACCTTGAACTTGACGTCGGTAGCAGCTTGCATAGCGTCTCCTTGGTAATAGCGTCGTTGGGTAAACCCCACCGACGAGAGCACCTCGAGTGGAAAGGTACCCCCCAGCAGAAAGACCGTTGGCTTCGCGCACCGTGGACCTGAAAACGAGAGCCGGAGGCGGAAACGGGAACGCCTCGGACTGCATTCCAGACCGAGGCGGAATTTTCAGGAACGCTCGGGCGAGCCGAGGTCAGGGAAACAGGCACGCGCACTGTAGTGGGCAACACCCCTACTTGTCAAATCCATTGTGAAGACAGCGTGTCTTTTGGCTGCCTTTTGACGTCTCTAGCGCCTTCCAGACCCGAATGATCACGCCCTCTTGGGCATTCTCGTGCCGGTGAAAGCGGCAGTGCCCCTCAGTCGCCCGCCAGCTCCTCTGCGACACCCCACCGGACGCCGCGATCCGAGACGCGGGCGGCAGTCGCTTTCCAGTGGTCGAGCAGCGCGACGGCGACGAGACCTCCGGCGACGATCACGTCGGCACGCTTGGGCTCCATGCCGGCAACCTCACGACGCGCCGTCACATCCAGGCTCGCCAGGCGGTCGACCACCGAGGCCAGCTCATCGCGAGTCATCACGTGCCCGTGGACTCGCGCACCGTCGTACGGCACCAGCGCCAGCGAGACGGCGGCCAGCGTCGTCATCGTCCCGGCGATGCCGACCGGTGGCTGTGAATTGGGAAGGGGTGGCACGTTCGAGAACACATCACGCGCGGTGCGGGTGATCGCCGCCCGCTCCTCCGGCAGCAGCGGGGCATGGCGAACGAGCCGCTCCGTCAGCCGCACGCTGCCCACGTCGAAGCTCTCTGCGAACGCCGGAGCAGCGTCGGGACGGCCGATGACCACTTCCGTGCTCCCGCCCCCGATGTCGAACACAGCCAGGTCTCGCTCCCCGTTCAACTCCATTCCGCTCAGCGCTCCCCGGAACGTCAGGCGCGCCTCGTCCGCGCCGCTCAGGACGCGCGCCTCGATCCCCAGCGCCTGCTGCACGTGGCGGCGGACCTCTTCCCCTCCGCCGGCATCTCGCATCGCGCTCGTTCCGACCACGGCGATGCGCTCGACGCGCTCGTCGCGAATGATCTTCGCGTAGTCATCGATGCAGGCGCACGTCCGCGCGATGGCCGCTGCCGACAGCTGCTTCGTGCGGTCGACGCCCTCCCCCAGGCGAGTGATCGTGGCGCGCTCCGTCACGGCATGGAGCGCGCCCCCGGCCCGCTCCGCGACGAGCAACAATACCGAGTTGGTTCCGATATCGATGGTCGCGACGCGCATGGCGGGCTGGTTCAGCCCCCGGTGAGCTCCTTCAGGTTCAGCATCTCCGCGACGTCCGGCTGCAGCACCAGCTCGACGCGGCGGTTCTTCTGCTCCTCTTCGCGGGTCTGCATGTCGATGCTCCCGGCGGCGGGGTCCATCTGCCCGTATCCGACGGCCGAGAAGTGCGCTGGGCTCAGCTCACCCCCGGTCGGGATACCCCTCGCGTCGGCTCCCTTGTCCGGGGCGATGAGGAAGGTCAGCACCGTGCGGGCCCGCATCAGGCTCAGTCCCCAGTTGTCGATGAACTGACCCGCGTAGAACTCCTTGTCCGTGTGACCGGCGACCTGGAAATCGCGCTGGCTCAGCGTCGTGTCCGACTTGATGATGTCGGCGACCTGCTTGAGGATTTTCTTGCCCTCGGGCTTGAGCGAGTCCTTGCCCGAGTCGAACAGCACGTCGCCCGGGAGCTGGATCACCATCTTGTTGTGGCGGATCAGCACGTTGAGCCCAGCGCCGGTGAGCTTGTCGAGGCGTGCCTTGAGGTCGCGGAACCGCGCCTTCATGTCGTCGAGCTGCTTCAGGCGCGCCTGGTACTCCGCCATCGCCGTCCGGAGCTTCGCCTTCTCCTCCTCCGACTTGGAGAGGCCGACGCCGAGGTCCTTCAGCTTGGCCTTCAGGTCTTCAATCTGCTGCTGGGCATCCGCGTACTTCTGCTCGTCGTCCGTGTGCCGCTTGTTGGACGCGTCGAGATCGGCCTTGAGCTTCGCGATATCGCGCTGCGCCGCCTGCCACTCGTCCTCACTGTGACCGCAGCCCGTCAAGACGAAAGCCGACACCAGGACTGCGAAAAAGAGCGCCAGCCGCACTTTCACATGGAGCATCGATGACCTCGTTGGGTGGCCCAAGAAACGGTGGCGACGGTATCCAGCGTGTTCTCGAGGGTCAAGGCGCCCAACCCGACGCAATCCCCCAAAGGCCCGTGTCAAATTTTCTGATTGACACCTGACGTACGTGACCATATAGGTCACTTAGCTCACCTCTAAAGGAGGACTCTCATGGCCGCGAAGAAGGGTGCGAAGAAGAAGACGGGCAAGAAGACCAAGACCACGAAGAAGGCCGCCAAGACGGCGAAGAAGCCTGCAAAGCGCAAGGCTGCAAAGAAGCCAGCAAAACGGGCAGCCGCCAGGAAGCCCGCGAAAAAGGCGGCGCCTCGGTCAGCAGCGAAGACCCCCGCGGCGGCACCCAAAGCCGCTACGAAGGCCGCTCCGCCGGCCGGTGTGCCGTCGATGCTGGGCGGTGCTCCCACGTCCAGCCACGGGCTCGACGACGGAGAGGAATAGCCCTCTTTTCTTATTGTTGGCTCGGTTCCCCAAGTCTCCGAGCCTTGCCCGTTGCCGACGAAGCACCGGGCACCAAGTAGCGATGGGCGCCTCAGTTCCTGGGGGGCGCCCTTCGTGTTTTCTCTCCGGGGACTGAGCACTGGGCGTCAGTCGCCCAGGTACATCTTCAGCGCCTCGGCAGCGGCCCGCCGGTCGAAGACAGCGCCTATCAGCTCCTCGCGGCGCCCGATCGCATCGAAGAGCTCCACGAGGAAGCCGTGGAAGCGCTCCGCTTCCTCCACGGCGATCTGCAGGCGAGCCGGGTCCAGCAAGTCCGCGTCCCGCACGTGAGCCATGGCCTCCAGGAAGGCATCGACGCGTGGGTAATCCGCCGTGCGCAGGAGCGGGTATCCCATGGCCCGGAAGTACGCCATGAACTCGCGGACGAACGCCAGCGGGGGACTTCCCGCCCAGCGATCCTGACCATCGCTGCTCACGGAGTGGGCCTTCAGCGCGAAGGCCCGGACGATCTGCGCGAACATCCAGACGTCGCGTCGCAGCCGCTCGCTGAGCACGCGCTTCGCGGTTTCGTCGTCGAACACGCCGCGCGCGTCGAGTCGCGCCCCGAGCGATCGCCCGACGAACATCACCGCGTTCTGGAGCGCCGGGCGCAGGTTCGAGGACAGGCGCAGCACGGAGGCGCGAAGCTCGTCCGGGTTCGGTCCCAGATCGATGGCCGGAAAATCGCGCTCGAACGCTCGCCGCATCTCGAGGCGCAGGTTGGCTGCCACACCCTCCAGGGTGGCCTTGATGTCGCGCAGCTCGTGCCCGCGTGCCAGCAGTCGCTCGTACTCGGAGCCGACCTCGGTCGCTGCGACACGGAAACAGTCCGCCTCGAAACCCTCGGCGAGCAGCGGCCCCGAGCGACGCCGCAGGTAGCCGGAGAGGGCCCTCGCGTCCGAGCGAAGCACGCTGAGCACGAGGTACACGACCGCGACGAGGCGACGAGGCACGTCGGTCGTCTCGCGCGCGACGGACTCGGCCAGGGAGAGGTACCGGAGCATCCGGAAGAGCGCGAGAAGCGTCAGGGCGACCAGGCGTCGCGCGGGCTCACCCGGCACCGAGCGTATGAGGTCGAGCATCTGCGCCTTGGTGATCCGGTCGAACTCGGGGCGGAACTCCAGCGCGTGCAGCGGATTGAAGTAGGCGCTCTGCGCAATCTCCCGCTGCGCGACGCCGAGCAGCGCGTAAAAGAGCCGGAAGGGCACACGCTGCAGCCGCGTCAGGCCGGTCGTGACCTCCAGGAGATTGGTCATCGCGTGGCGCAGGACGAAGAGCGAGCGCTCGGGTGTGTCCTGCGCCAGCCCTTCGCCCACCAGCCGCGTCCGCGCGCGATCGTCGGGAAGGACGGTCTCCAGGTAGCGCTGGAATACGAAGGCGCGCTCGCCGTCACCCAGGAGGCCCCGGCACGTGTGAGTAATGCGACCGAGGCCCTCCCGGATGAGGGCCGCGTGCTCCCGGAAGTCCTGCGCCACCACCGGGGTCTTTCGCGGCGGACCCGGGTGGTTTCGCGGGTTGGCGAAGCAGGCCAGACCCTTGAGGAGGATCTCCAGCTCGAACAGGCTCTCCACCTTGCGTTCGACCGGCAGGCTCGCCAGCCATGCCTCGCGCGCCTGCGCCTGTTCTCGTCGTAGACCGCGCGTGTCGCGCAGCAGATCGTCGTAGACGTCGCGCTCGTCCGCTGCCGTCGCCACCAGCCGATGCTACCGCGCCGACCGAGGCCGCGTCCCGCCGGAAGGCTTGTCGCCCAGCAAGGTGTCGAGGCGACCCACGCGGTGGCCCAGCATCCGCGCCATGACGTGCTGCACGTCGCGCTTCTGGCGCTGCGCCAGCAGGGTGATGTCGAGGGCCACTTGCGACGTCGCCACCTCGGCGATGGCGGGCGTCTCGCTCACGACCCCGTCGTCCTTGTCCGTCCCCTCGGTCGCCGCGATGAGCGTGCGAGCGTCGTCGGCCACGACGATGAGCCGGTGCTTCCAGAAGCTCTCGAGGGCGCTCTGGTCCAGGCCGTAGCTGAAGACCTCGCCGGGGAGCTTGGGCATCTCCGCGTGCGAGAACGTCACCACGTACACGCGCCGCTTGGCCGCCTTCTTCAGCTCGGGCACGAGCCGCTCGACCTCGCGCGGCCAGCCGCTGATCACCAGCCGGTCCTCCGCCCCGGCGATCAGCCGCTCTGCTTCCTCGAGCACGCGGGCGTAGCCGCGCACACTGAACGCGTCCGGCGCCGCCGGAGTGGCGTCGAGCTCGCGGATCGCCTCCTCCAACGCGTTCGCCTGTCCGTCGAACCGCTTCCTCAGCAGCGTGAGCACCTCCTGCGGCGGTGCAGCGGCGAAGCGCTCCGGCGTTCCGGCAATGGCGCGCGCCGCCCCCACCGCGACCAGCCTGCGAAGCACGCCGTACACGGCGGACCGCGGGATGTGCGCCCGCACTCCGACTTCGTACCCGGTCGCAGGGCTCTCGAGCAGGAGGGCCCTGTACGCCCGCGACTCGTTCAAGCTGAAGCCCAGCGCTCCCAGCGCCGCCACCACGTCCGGTTCCGCCATCCCGCACCCTTGTCCCACGGAACGGGCTTCGGGGAAACCGTCACCACCGGAGCCGCCCATCCGACAGCCCCCCACGCTCCACGAAGCAGCAAAAAAGTGATTGCCCTGACCGAACCTTCGATAACCTCGGCGCGTACGAAGGACCGAGCCGGCGCGGAGTCGCCGGACAAACACGGATGCTCCTCGAGGAGGAGCGAGGAGACGAGGACTATGAACATCGCGAAGGCTCTGGCAGTGTCGGCGGTTGCGGGAATGCTGATGGGCTCCACGGTCGCATGCGGCGGCGGCGACGCTGCAGGCGGCGGCGCGTCGGCACCCGCGGCGGGCGGCAAGAGCTCGTGCAGCGGGGCTGGCGGCGCAGCTCCCGCGGCCAGCGGCAAGTCCTCCTGCAGCGGCGCGGCGGGCGGCGGGAAGTCCTCCTGCAGCGCCGGCGGCGCTGCAGCTCCGAAGTACTGAGAAGGCAGGTCGGGCGCCGGGTCGCGCGCGAGCGTGATCCGGCGCCGTCCTCTTCGAAGTCGCATGGGGTTCCGCGAACGTTGGTCCATCCCCGATCTCGGGGTCGGCGTCGGCTTCCGCAAGCCACACGTCGTGCAGGTGCTGCGCGAGCGCCCCGCGATGGACTGGTTCGAGATCATCAGCGAGAACTACTTCGCCGAGGGCGGGATCCAGCGCAGAAACCTCGAGGAGCTGAGCCACGCCTACCGCGTGGTGCCGCACGGCGTCTCCCTCTCCATCGGAGGCGCGGAGCCGCTCGACGCCCAGTACCTCGGGCACCTGAAATCGCTCGTGCGCCGGCTGGACGCCCCCTGGTGCACCGACCACCTGTGCTGGACCGGCATCGGGCACGTCGACGTCCACGACCTGCTGCCCTTGCCCTTCACGCGGCAGACCCTCGACCACGTCGTCGAGCGCGTGAAGCGCGTGCAGGGAGAGCTCGAGGTGCCGTTCGCGCTGGAGAACGCGTCCTCCTACATGGAGTTTCGCGAGAGCACGATCCCCGAGCACGAGTTCCTGGCCGAGCTCGCCGAACGCGCCGATTGCGGCATCCTGCTCGACGTCAACAACGTCTTCGTCAGCGCTTACAACCACGGCTTCGACGCTCGGGCCTACATCGACGCGCTCCCCGCGGACCGCGTCATCCAGATGCACCTCGCCGGGCACACCGACCGCGGAGCCTATTTGCTCGACACCCACAGCGACCACGTCAAGGCCGAGGTCTGGGAGCTCTATCGCCGCGCGCTGTCGCGCTGCGGCGCGACCTCCACCATCGTCGAGTGGGACGAGAGCATTCCGGCGTGGGACGTGCTCGCGGCAGAGGCCTCTCAGGCCCGTGCGGTGCGCGACGCAGTGCTATCGACCGTGCCCCGGGAGCAGCCATGGGCGAGCGCGACGTAGACGAACGCCGCGCAGTGCCCCGGGAGCTCCGCGGCCTCGTGGAGATCCAGCGCTTCGTCTCGGACGCCGTGCGAGGGCTCGACGACATCCCTCGCGACCCCGCGCTGGCTGGCCACGCCGAGTCCCTCATCGTCCCGAGCGCGCGGGGCATGACGCCGCCGGAGAGGCTCGAGGTCTACCGCGAGCAGTTCTGGCTCCGGCACCTCGCCAACCTGGACGAGGACTTTCCGACGCTCACCTGGGTGGTAGGCGGTCGCGAGGCGTTTCGCGCGCTGACCACGGGCTATCTCCGAGCCTGCCCACCGCGGACCTGGGACCTGCAGCGCCTCGGCGCCGACCTGCCTGGCTACATCGCGCGCGATCCCCGCTGGGGCAGCGATCCGCTCGCCCGCGACGCGGCCCGCCTCGACTGGGCCTTCATGGAAGCCTTCGACGCGCCCGATTCGCCTCCCTTCGACGCCCGCATCCTGGCGTCGACTCCCGAGGACGCATGGCCCTCGGCCCGGATCGACCTCCACGCTTCGCTCCGCCTGCTGCCGCTCGGCCACCCCGTGCACGACCTGCGGCTCGCCCTGCAGCGCGGCGCCGAGGTCGAGCGTCCGGTCGTCGAGGCGACCCACGTCGTCGTGTACCGGGATCCGGCGTGCTTCCTCCGGACCATGAAGATCGCGCCCCTCGCCTTCGAGCTGCTCGAGACGCTCCGGAGCGGCACGCCGCTGGGGGAGGCCTGCGAGGCTGCCGCCGGGGCCAGCCAGAGCGACCCGTCCGAGATCGGCGAGAGGCTCGGCGGCTGGTTCCAGCAGTGGACGGCGGAGGGCTGGATCCGCGCCGTGCGCTTCGAAGCCTGAAACGTCGGTCGACCCTCAGGGAGCGCCGCCCGCCGCTCCCTGTCCCTGGCCCGACTGACGGGGGACGAAGTTGAACGGGTAGAACGCCTTCGTCTCGTAGCCCCCGGGGCTGACGGCGAACTGGATCTTCTTGATGACGTTGGCGACGCAGGCGACGACGCTGGGCTCGGTGATCTGGCTGCGCTCGGTGTCCTGCGAGATCTGGGTGACGCTGCCCTTCGGGTCGATGGTCCACTGGATGACGAGGTCGCCCTTGATGCCGGGGTGCGCGGCCAGCGCGGCGTCGTAGCAGGCGCGCGCCTCGTCGCGGTGAGCCACCACGATGGCACGAAGGTCGGCCGGGCCACGCCCCGGCTCGTGCGTGTGCGGGCCCTTGGCCGGCGCCGCAGCGCTGCCGGTGGTCGACGCGACCGTGGTCGTCTGCGTGAGCTTCGCTCCCTGGAGGTCGCCCCCGGCGCCGAGGGTCGTGGTCGTCGTGGTCGTCGGCCCCGCGTCGGCCGGCGCGGCCGCGCTGGAGTCGGCGCCCGGCGCGACCGCCGGGGTCGCGTTGCCGGGCGTCGCCGCCCCGGCGGTCGTACCGCTTCCTCCACCGCAAGCGAGACCGGCGAGGGGCAGGGACGCGAGACCCGCGAGCAGCGTGAGGGCGAGGGAGGTTCGCATGCCGCCACGGTACCCCAGTCCGCAGGCCCCGCGAAGCGCAGGGTCCTCGGCGGTCCCGGCGCTCGACGGAGCCGCCCGCGCATGGTTTGCTTGGTTCGTCGTGTCGGAGTCGAACCCCGCGCCGGGGCCCGTGCAGGATGCACCGGCCGACGTCTCGCCGCCCGGCGAGCCGGCGCCCCCGCCCAGGCCCGAGCGGCTCGGAGCCTACGAGCTGCTCCTCGAGCTCGCGTCGGGGGGAATGGCTACGGTGCACCTGGCGCGGGCCACGGACAAGCGACAGGGACCGCCCCTGGTCGCGGTGAAGCGACCGCACCGCCACCTGCAAGGGGACAAGACCTTCCTCACCATGCTGGTCGACGAGGCACGGCTCGCGTCCGCCATCGACCACCCCAACGTGGTCAAGGTCCGCGAGCTCGGCTTCGACGGCGGCATGCCCTTCATCGTCATGGACTACGTGGAGGGCACGTCCCTCGCCGAGCTCCGCCGCGAGCTCTCGGCCATCGGTCGCGCCATCGACGTCCGCGTCGCCGTGCGCATCATCATCGACGCGCTGCTCGGCCTCCACGCGGCCCACGAGCTGAAGGACGACAACGGCAAGCCGCTCCACATCATCCACCGCGACGTTTCGCCCCACAACGTCCTCATCGGGTGCGACGGGCGGGCGTACGTCACTGACTTCGGCATCGCGAAGGCGGAGGATCGCATCCAGACGACCCGCACGCACGAGGTCAAGGGCAAGCTCGCGTACCTCGCCCCGGAGCGGATCGACAAGCGCCGGATGTGCACCGTGCAGAGTGACGTGTTCTCGATGGCCGTCGTGCTCTGGGAGTGCTTCGCCGGGCGGCGCCTGTTCCGCGGTGAAGAGGCGGTCGACGTCCTGCAGGACGTCATCAACGCGCCCATTCCCATGCTCAAGCAGATCGGGGCGCAGATCCCGCCGGCGCTCGACGACGTCATCGCCCGCGCCCTCTCGCGGGACCTCGACACGCGCTACGCGACGGCCCTCGAGTTCGCGCAGGCCGTGGAGCGGGCGGCCGGTACCGAGCACTCCGGGACGCACGCGGACGTGGCCCGCCTGATGGAGGCCATCTTCGGCGCGCGCATGGCGCTGCGGCAGGACCAGGTGCGCGTCACCATCGGCCCCGACGAGATGACCGACCTCCTCCGCGAGTCAGGCCTCCCGGCGCGCGATCGCGTGTCGCTCGCCGACGTGCCCACCGGTCAGCTCCTCGCAGAGCTCGCCCCGCCTGCTCCCACGGGCCGCTACGCCATCGGGACCGAGATGCGCGCCGAGGTGGCGAAGCTTCGTCCACGACGCCTGCCCTGGTGGGGCATCGGCGCCGTGGCCGGAGGCATCGCCGTGGGGGCCCTGCTCACGCTCGCCGTCGTCGCCCACCGGACCCGGCCCGGCCCCATCGTCATTCGCGGGACGCCGGCGCCGGCCACGGTCACCGAGGTGGTGGTCCCCCCGTCGGTCCGGAGGATCGTGGTCCCGCTGCCGTTCCTCTCGACGCACGTCGAGCTCGACGACCTCTCGCGCGAGCTCGACCCGGCGTCCGACGTCGTCGCCTTCGACGTTCCGCCCGAGAGCGGGACCAGGCACAGGGTGGTCGTCATCGCCATCGACGGCACCCGCGCCGAGGGCTTCATCCGCGAGCAGGACGGCATTGCGCGCCCCGACGGCGATGGGTATGCCCTGGCCCCGCCCGAGCCCTCGGCCACCGACAGCCACGCACCACCGTTGCGTCCGGTCCGTCCCGTGGGCACCGTACGAAATGGTTTCACCAAGCTTCGATGAAACGCTTCCTCCCGCTCCTGCTCGTTCCGCCCCTCGCAGCCTTCCTCGCCGCCCCGGCGTGCAGCAATCCCCCGTTGCCGGCGACCTGCGACGACCTCGCCGCTCCCGCTTGCCCCACCGACCTCGACGCCGACGTCTGCGCCGACATCGAGTGCGCCTCCGTCTATTCCTGCAACAACGGCCAGTGGGTCTTCGTGCAGAGCTGCCCCGACTACTCCGCCGAGGCCGGTGTGCACCCGGTCGAGGCTGGCGACGACGCGGGCTACGCGTTCGACGGCGCCCTCGATGCTCCCCCCGGCGCCTTCGGCGGGCCGGGGTGCGTCCCGCTCGAGGACCCGGACTGCGAGCTGGGGACGGCGCTCGAGTGCAGCCCCGCCAACGGCTGCTGTGGTTGCGACGAGCTCTACGTGTGCGACGACGGGGGATGGGTGCCGTGGGGCGAGTGCGTGGATGGGGGCGTCGTTCCCGCCAAGCACTGAGGGCGAGACGCCTGTTTCAGCTCGCCGCCTTGAGGAACGGCTCCCACTCCTTGAACTTCCACCCGCTGCCGAGGAGGATCTGCGCCGTCATCGTCCACTTCGGTCGAAAAGGGCGACGGGCCAGGCGCATCTGCGCCTCCTCGGGCGTCTTCCACCCCTTGCGCAGGTTGCACTGCCGGCACGCGGTGACCAGGTTCTCCCACGAGTCGTCGCCGCCCCGCGAGCGCGGCATCACGTGGTCGATGTTGAGGTCGCGCAATGGAGGGCGCTTGCCGCAGTACTGGCACTGATGGGCGTCGCGGAACATCACGTTCCGGCGGGTCAGCCGTACGGTGACGCGCGGCGTCCTGTCGTAGCGCAGCAGGTGCACGACGCGGGGCACGCGCAGTGCTCCACCGACGATGGGTATGGCGTCGTCGTCCTCGCGCACGCGCATGTCGCGCCACAGCTCGAACTCGTACGACTCGCCCCCCTCGTCGAGCGCGAGCGCGACGCCGCCGTAGAGCAGGACGATGGCGCGCTTGACCGTCGTCACCTGGACGGGGATGAGGTTTCGATTCAAGACCAGGACGGGAAGCGAAAGAACGTCGGTCATCGCCCACCCAGCAAGATTGGACTTGGTGCGACTGCCACGAGTGGATTGTACACCGACGCCGGGAGGGCTGCGAAGGCGCCAGTGCTCGGTGACGTGCGACCGCGCCGGGTTGTTTGACGCATCCGTCGGCGCGGCTACGCTTCGCTCTGATGATGGATGAGCCGAAGGACGCACCTCTGCCACGCCGTCGACACGCGGACGACGAAGAGCCCGAGCGCCGGCGGTGGGTGGGCCCGCTCATCGCGGTGGGGCTCGCCATGGGCGCCGCCGCGATCGCGGGGCTCGTGCTCACCGGCATGCAGGACAAGGCCATGTACTCCAAGCCGGTCGACGAGCTGCTCGCCCAGAAGACGAAGTTCCTCGGGCGGCCGGTGCGCGCGGAGGGGCTCCTGGTTCACGGCAGCCTCGTTCATCGCGACCAGCCTTGCGAGTACCGCTTCGTCATCGAGAAGAACGGCGCCCAGCTCCCCGTCCGTTATGCCCAGTGCGTCGTGCCCGACACGTTCAAGGACGTCCCCGATCTCGACGTGGGCGTGACGGTCGAGGGGGAGCTCCAGGCGGACAGCTCGTTCGAGGCGTCCAGCGTCCTGGCCAAGTGTCCGAGCAAGTACGAGATGGAGAAGCGCAAGAAGGACGGCGAGCACGTGCCCCACGGCCCGCTCGCGGCCGGTCCCTGACGCGGTCGCGACGTGAGCACGGTGGGGCAAGGCTCTTGGCTCGTCGAGTACGCAGGCCGCACGGGCTTTCGCTACTCGCCAGAGGCCGACGAGCGCTGGATGCGCGCCTGGGAGCCCTACGCGACCCTGCGGGTCCCGCTTCGCTACGAGCACGTGCTCGAGTCGACCGGCGACATCGGCTCGCTGACCATCGCGCGGCTGGTCATGGAGAGCGGCGCGCGGGCGTGGATCGCCATCGTCCAGGACACGCGCCTCACCGCGCGCGCGGCGCTCACGAGCGACGGAGGGAGCGCCTTCGGCGAGCCACTCGACCTGGTGACGCTGCCCCGCCTCACCACCGGCGATGCCCAGTTCGACGCCGCCTTCGCGAGCTTCGCGCCCTCACCCGGTGAGCTCGCCGCAGCGGTGACCCCGCACACGCGGCGCCTGGCCCTGTCGTGGCAGACCCCGACCCACGTGGAGATGCGGCCCGGGGGATTCGTCTTCGCGCCCGTCGCGCTCGGCGCCGATCCGGAGTCGCTCTCGTGGCTCGTGCGCGCCGTCCACGCGGTCTCCCCACCCCGGTGACCCGCGCACCGGACGGGGCCTCGGGAGGCCCGTCCATCGAGCCACTTTGGTGATCTCGGCGAGACTGTCGTGCTACCGTCGCACGCCAAGCAAGCGATGCGTCCCACCCGCAAGCCCTTCCTCGTTCTCTTGCTCGTGGGCATGGCCGTAGCCGTCCCCGCCCTCGCGCAAACGACCTCCAGCTACCCGGCGGCGTGCGATGCGTCCAAGGTCAGCAAGACGGACGTCGATCGCGCTCACACCGTGTTCCTCAGCGGCAAGGGATTCCTGGACGAGTCGAACTACGACAAGGCCATCAGCTACTTCAAGGACGCCTACAGCATCGACTGCAGCGTCCACGGCATCCTGCCCATCATCGCCACCGCCTACGAGCGCAAGGGCGACAAGGCCGAGGCCATCCACGCCCTCGAGGAGTACCTCCAGCGTGTGCCTACCGCGCCGGACCACGAGGTCATCGAGCATCGCATCCGCAACCTGAAGGACCAGCTCGCCCAGGAGAAGCCGACCGCGACCGCCACGGCGACGGCTCCCACGGCCACGGCGACCGTGGTGCCGACCGTACCCCCCCCTCCGACCACCACGACTCCCCCTCCACCGACGACCTCCGCTCCCACGAGCACGGGCGCGCCCGCTTCGGGCGGTCACACCGCCACCCCCTGGGTCGTGGTCGGGGTGGGCGGCGCGCTGATGATCACGGGCGGGGTCCTGTTCGGCGTCGGCTCGGGCAACATCAACACCGCGACTCAGCAGTGCCCCTCCCACACGAACTGCGCGAGCTCGGTGGCCAACACGGGCAACACCGGCCGCGTCGAGGAAGGGGTCGGCATCGCGGTCGGGGCCGTGGGCGTCGGCGCCGTGGTGGGAGGGCTGGTCTGGCACTTCGTCGAGGGGGGGTCGTCGTCCCCGGCGTCGGGGATGACCACCCCGCACGTGAGCCCGGTCGTCGCGCCGACCTTCGCCGGTCTGGCCGTCGGCGGCTCCTTCTAGTCGGCCTCCCGGCCCGCGTCTTCCCTCGCGCGGGGGCGCGTCGTACGCTTACCGGTGATGCCCACCAGCGTCCCGCCCATCTCCCGGGGCACAGTGCGGCAAGGGGGAAAGGAAGAGCTGCGAGCCTCGGTGCTCAAGACGTACCTGCTCCGGGTACGCACCGAGAAGGGCGAGCGCGTGGCGAGACAGCTCCTGGGGAGCGCCGGGATCGAGCCTTCCGCCGTGGACAACGAGACGGGCTGGGTCAGCCAGCTCGCCGCCAAGCGCGCGCTGCGCGGCATCTCCGAGCTGCTCGGGCGAGACGCCATCCGCCACCGCGGCGAGTGGGTGACGCACCCCGAGGCGCTGGGCGTCCTCGTCCGCATGCTGCGAGCGAGCGAGCGCCCGGTGGATGCCTACCGGTACCTGGCGCAGAACGCCCGCGAGGCGACCCGCGTCGGCACGTGGGAGATCGAGGAGCTCGCCACCGAGAAGCGGAAGAAGGACAACGACGTCCGCGCCGTGCGCCTGACCTACCGCACGCGCACCGACGGCGGCGAGGATCCGCCCGAGCGCGTCGACACCGAGGGTGAGGAGCTGCTGTGCGACGCGCGCGCCGGGGAGCTGGCCAGCATCCCGCGCATCTGGGGGCTGGGCGAGGCCGAGGTGACGCACGAGAAGTGCATCGCGAAGGGCGCCGATGCCTGCGTCTACGACGTGCGGTGGACGACCAAGCGCCTCCGCGAGGGGCTCCTGGTCGGCGCGGCGGGGGCCGGCGTCGCGTGCGGGGCCATCGTCGCGGCGACCGGAGGGTGGCTCTCCGGCGCGCTCGCGTTCCTGCTGGGCGCGACGCTCGGCGGCGGCGCAGGGTTCATGTGGGACCGCTCCCGCGAGGAGCGCGCCGCGCGGACCTTCGAGCGCAACCGCATCGCGTCCCTGGAGCGCGGGCTCGAGCTGCGCGGCGAGATGGGCGCGACCCCGGGGGACCTGTCGGGCACGGTCCTCGGCGGCAAGTACCGCATCGGGCGCAAGATCGGCTCGGGGGGCATCGGCGTCGTCTACGCGGCCGAGCACGTGACGCTGGGCCACGAGGTCGCGGTGAAGGTCCTGCGCGGCGCCGCCGCCCGCGACGGCGGGGAGATCGCTCGCCTCCGGCGCGAGGCGTACATCCAGGTGCACGTGGAGCACCCCAACGTCGTGCGCGTGCTCGACCTCGACCAGATGCCGGACGGCAGCATCTACGTGGTGATGGAGCGGCTCAACGGCCGGTCGCTCGCCGACAAGCTCTCGCGCGACGGGCTGCTGGCGCCGGGGTTCGCCATCCCGGTCTACATCGACGTGTGTCGCGCGCTGCACGCCGCGCACAAGAAGGGGGTCGTGCACCGCGACCTCAAGCCCGGCAACATCTTCCTGTGCGAGGACGGCATCTCCAAGGTGCTCGACTTCGGCATGAGCAAGCTGGCCACGGCCGAGTCGCTCACGCAGACGGGGTACACCCTGGGCACGCCCGAGTACATGGCCCCGGAGCAGTGCATCGGCGCGCAGGTGGAGCCTCGGACGGACATCTACGCGCTCGGCGTGATGATGTACGAGGCGCTCACCGGCGAGCTCCCCATCATCGCGCAGAACCGGCGCGAGCTGCTCGACCTCCACCAGCGGCAGATCCCCATCCCCATGCGGCAGCGCCGCCCCGACCTCCCCATCCCCGAGGCGCTCGACCTGGCCGTGATGAAGTGCCTGAAGAAGCGCCTGAACGAGCGCCCGAAGAGCGCGGCGGAGCTCGAGCAGATGCTGGCCGCCATCCCGCTCGAAGGGCTGCCCCGGTCGTACCCCCCGGGCACGAGTCGGCGCGGCGCTTCGGCCAAGAAGGCAGCCGCCGACGGCAACGCGCGCACGATGCCGGGGATGACAGGCGCGGCGCCCGAGCCCGCGGACAAGCGCGAGCCCTAGACGACCTTCGGGAGTGGCTAGCCCCGCAGGAGCCAGACCAGCCCGGCGATGCTCAGGGCGAGCACGCCGAGCGCCGCGGCCATCACCGTCAGGTCCGTGGTGGACCATCCCGTCCGCGACGGCCTGGGCGCCGCAGGGCCCGCCTGCACGGGCACCACGGCGACGGGTGCAGCGGTCGCCGGCTCGCGCTCCACGTTCGTCGCCGGCGCCGGCGACGCCGTGGAGGCCGGGGGAGCGGGGGCCTCGTCCTCGGGCATCGCCTCGTCCGCGGCGCTCTCGATGCGGGCCAGCGCGTCCCCCACCGGCTCCTCCAGTGCGAGGACCGTGCGCCCGATGCGGACCATGAGCGCCGGCCGCCAGATGGCCTCGCGGTCCGGTGACAGCCTCGCGTCGCCCAGCCACGTACCGTTCTTCGCTCCCAGATCCAGCACGCTGACCACGGCGCCGCGCCGCACCACGCGAGCGTGCTCGCGCGAGGCGTCGGCGTCGGCGATGGGCAGGTCGCACTCCGCGCTGCGGCCCACGGTGTACGTGCGCCCCTCCTCCGCGAGCACGAGCGTCTGCCCCTGGTCGCGCCCCTCGACCACCCGGAGCCTCGCGGTCTGGTCGACGCCCATGGCCGCGAGGGCCTGCGACACCAGCGCGAGCGCGACGTCCCGGGTCGCGGCGCCGGCGTCCCGCGTGACCGGGCTCTGGTCGACGCGCACCTCGATCCACACCCGTCCGAGGCGTACCAGGTCACCGGACCGGACGATGCGCGAGGTGCGCGGGGCGATGCGCACGCCGCCCACGAAGGTGCCGTTGGTGCTCCCCTCGTCGTGGAGCACGAGGTCGGCCCCCTGCGCCCGCAGCGACGCGTGCCGGTGGCTGACGCTGGCGTCCGGCAGCCGCACGTCGCAGCTCGCGCCGCGCCCCAGCACGACGCTCTGCATGCCGTCGAACGTCAGGCGCGCCCCGGTGGCCGCGCTGCTCTGCCCGGCGACGCCCGCCGGCGCCGCTTCACCGCGGGTCGTCGAGCGGACGAGGACGGTGATGGCCATGAGAGGCGCGGCTCAGCCAGGCGAGATGCTGTCGAGCCGCGGCCGGTAGTCGCTCGCCCGCCGCTCGATCCACGCGATGACGTCCTCGGCCACGTCGCGCCCCGTGTGCCGGCTCAGCTCCTGGATCCCGGTCGGCGACGTGACGTTCACCTCGGTGAGCCGGCCGCCGATGAAGTCGAGCCCCACGAACACCAGGCCGTCCGAGGCCAGCCGCGGCGCCATGTCGCCCACGATGGCCCGCTCCTCCGCGGTCACCGCGCAGGGCTCGACGCGCCCTCCCGCGTGGATGTTGGAGCGCACGTCATCGTCGCGCGCGATGCGGTTGATGGCCCCGAGGATCTCCCCCTCGAGCAGGAGCACGCGCTTGTCCCCCGCGCGCACGGCCGGGAGAAATTCCTGCACCATGGCGTGGCGTGTCCCCTCGTGCGTGATGTAGTCGACGATGGAGCGGGCGTTCCGGTCGCCCTTGTCGACCACCATGACCCCGCTCCCGCCGGCGCCGTCGAGCGGCTTGACCACCGCCGTGCCCAGCTCGGCCACGAAGCGGTGGATCCGGTCGCGCTCCGAGGTCACCAGCGTGCGCGGCATGTGCCGCGCGAAGTGCAGCGTGTAGAGCTTCTCGTTCGCGTCGCGCAGGCCTCGCGGGTCGTTCACGACCAGGGTGCGCCCGCGGAGCTTCTCGAGCATCAGCGTGATGTAGAGGTACTCGGCGTCGAAGGGCGGGTCCTTCCGGATGAGCACGCACTCCACGTCGGCCAGGCGCACGTCGGAGGGGCTGCCCAGCGAGAAGTGAGGGGCGTCGTCGCTCACGGAGAGGGGGCGCGCCCGCGCCCAGACGTCCCCCCCGTCGACGTACACGTCGCGCGGCTCGCAGTGCAGCGACCGGTGCCCGCGCCTCTGGGCGGCGCGCTGGAACGCGAAGGTCGTGTCCTTGTCGGGTGCGACCCGGTCCATCGGGTCCATCACGTAGACGAAGCGCATGCGGCTGCAGAGGATAGCGTGCCCGACCAGGTTTCGCAGGGCGCAGATGGGCGCCCCCGCCCATCACCGGTCGTCGTAGACCATCGCCGCGAGCTGGGCGCTTCGGTCGGGATCCAGGTCGCCGGTCACCAGGTACCCGACGCCTGCGCGCTGGGTCGCCGCCACGGCGTAGCCCTTCTCCCGTCCGACCCGCACCTCGGCGGTGCCCACCGCGCGAGGCGCGAGGTTCGCCGTGCCGATCTCGATCTTCTGCGCGTCGTAGACGATGACGCTGACGCGCTGCTTGTCGCTGCCCGTCCCCACCTCGTACTGCAGCATCGCCCCGCGCTGCCCGTGCAGCGGGATGATCCGCGCACCGACCAGGCGCGCGTTGAGGCTCCCGCGCTCGAAGTTGCCGGGGTGGACCGGCACGCCGACGTAGCGCTCCAGCCCCCTCACCGAGTCCGCGTCCTTCGCGTCCGGCGGAAGCTGCCACTGGTGATCCATGACCAGCTCGGCGAGGAGATCGTCGCCGAAGCCGGCGCGCGTCTCCATCGACGCCCCGGGTGATCCCGCCGTCCCGCGCGTCGCCGCGCCCCACATGAGGGCCAGGGCCGCGGCCGTCGCCAGCGGCACCATCGTCTTCCACGAGGAGAGGCTCACGAGCGGTGCCTTCGTCCCCAGAGCCTCGGCCTCCGCGTCGGCCCGCACGTCCTCGCGGGCACGCTCGGCCGACATCGCCACGCCGATGCGATCGCGCAACCCCGCCGGGGCCGACGTGCGCACCACGCGCTTGAGCGAGCCACGCATCGCCCGCAGCAGCTGCGCCTCCTCGCGGCACGTCTCGCACTCGCTCACGTGCTCGTCGATCTCGATGAGCTTCGCCGCCTCGAGCTCACCGTCGAGGTAGGAGCCCAGCATGCGGGACCGGTCACGACACTCGTGCATGGTCACGCTACACCTCGCTTTCGCGCTCGGTACTCCGCGAGGTTCGCCGTCTTCGTCTCCTGCGGGGCAGGGGCCTCCGGCCCGGATTCGCCCACGTGCTGTTCACCCTTCACGATGCCGAGGGCCAGTGCGTGATTGTAGAGCGCCCTCTGGAGCAGCTTACGCCCGCGGTGCAGCCGGCTCATCACCGTTCCGATGGGGCAGCCCATGATCTGGGCGATCTCCTCGTAGGAGAACTCCTCCACGTCGCAGAGCACGACCGCCAGGCGGAACTCGGCCGGCAGGGCGTCGAGGGCCTTCTGGATCTCGCCCTCGACGATGGGCATCAGCGCGAGCATCTCCGGGTCGCGCAGCTGGCGCATCGTGCTGGCGCTGACCCAGCCGTCGGCCAGGGGGTCGGCGTCCGGCCCGTCGAGGACCGAGCGCTCGAGGCCGCCACGCCGGTACTTGTTGATGAAGGTGTTGGTCAGGATGCGGAAGAGCCACGCCTTCAGGTTCGTGCCGGCGTGAAACTGCTGGCGGGCACGCATCGCCTTGACGAAGGCGTCCTGGACCAGGTCCTCCGCCTCCGTCGGGTTCCGCGTCAGCTTGCAGGCGACGCCGTACATCGCGTCGAGGTGCGTCAACGCTTCCTCGGCGAAGGGGTCTTTGGCCGTGTCGGGAAGTGAAGAGGGCATCGGGGGGACCTAACTCCTCGGCTTGCAATGGGTCGAACACCCGAAGCCGAGCGGTATTCCCTACTTAACCACGTTTCCGGGGTTCGCCCCGCGGACCGGGCGCCTGGAGCCCTCTCAGTCCCCGTTCGGGGGACCGCTCTTGAAGCGCTTCTCCAGCTCTTCTAGACGTTCGTTCAGTCGTTTCACTTCCTGCTGGAGCTGCTGGAGAGGGCGGAAGGTGGCCATGACGGTCCGCACCCGCTCGTCGAGGTTGTGCTGCATCTCCTCGAACTTCTCCTTGGCCTGGTCCACCAGCGTCGGCTTCGAATCCTTCGCGACCACTTCGACCTTCTCCTCCCCCACCTTGGTACCCGGAATGAGCCTCCCGATCGGACCCTCGCGCAGGTCGGCCAGCACCTTCTCGGTCCGCGCGTGGATCAACTCCTTGAGCGTCTGGAGCGGCACGTTGCGGGAGTGGGCCTTCTGCTCCTCGTAGATGATCTGCGCCAGCGTGATCTCGGTCAGATCATCCTTCGTGTTGTTGTCGATGATCTGCACTTCCTCGCCTGCCCGCACCATCTCCGCGATCTGGAGCAGCGTGACGTACCGGCTGTCCTTGGTGTCGTAGAGCTTGCGATTCGAGTAGCGCTTGATGATCCGTCGCGGCTTCTCGGAGAGGGGAGCGGCGGGCGTCTCGGGCTTCGTGTCCAAGATCGTTCTCCTTCGAGGCGCTGTGCAGGCAACGCGCGCGCTTTCAACGAAGATACACTAACGCGCGGAGTCAAACGTGACAGAAGCGAGGAAAGACGTCGCCACGGAGCCCGCCGCCATCGAGCTCGACCACGTGACGGCTCGCTACGGAACGGACGGGCCTGCCGCCCTCGACTCGGTGAGCCTCGCCGTGCGCCCCGGGGAAGTGGCCGCCCTGCTCGGAGCGAACGGGGCAGGGAAGTCGACCCTCCTGCGGGTGGCGGCGGGGCTGCTGGCGCCCGCGTCGGGCGCCGTGCGCATCGCGGGGCGAGCCGCCGCGACGCTGGAGCGCCGGACCGTGGCCCGGGAGGTCGCCTTCGTCCCCCAGAGCGAACAGGCCGCGGCCGGGTTCGCCGTGCGCGACGTCGTGGCCATGGGACGCGCGCCCCACCAGAGCGGCTGGATGCGCGAGCGCCCGGAGGACCGCGCCGCCATCGACGAGGCCATCGCCCGGTGCGACCTCGCCGCCGTCGCGTCACGGGCCGTGGAGACCCTCAGCGGCGGCGAGCAGCGCCGCGTCGCCGTCGCCCGCGCCCTCGCCGCGCGGCCCCGGGTCCTGCTCCTCGACGAGCCGGGCGCCTTCCTCGACGTCCGCCATCGCCTCGAGCAGAGCGACCTCCTCGTCGACCTCGCCCGTCGCGACCGGCTCGCCTGCGTCGTGTCCATGCACGACCTCGATGCGGCGGCGCGCGTGGCAAACCAGGTCGTGCTCCTCCGCGACGGCCGGATCGTCGCCGCCGGCCCTCCCGCCGAGGTGATGACCCCGGCCCTGCTCCGCGCGACGTTCGACGCCGACGTCGAGGTCGGCACCCACGCCGCCAGCGGGCGCCTCTACTTCGTGCCGCTGGGAGCGAGCGCCGGCGCCTCCTTCACAGCGCCTGGCGAATCAGCCTCTCCAGCTCGGCGTCGTCCGTCATCCCCGTCCGCACCGCGGTGATCTTCCCGCTGCGCGAGACGACGACCAGCGTCGGCAGGCTGTCCACCGCGAAGGCCTCCTGGGCCTTGCCCTCGCGGTCCTGGACCATGGGGTACGTGAGGTGGTGCGCCCGCGTGAACTCGCGAGGGTCGCCCTGGTCCTCGCGGTCGGTGTTGACGCCGACCACGACCACGCCCTTGTCGCGCCAGCGCCTCGACACCTGGTCGACGATGGGGGCCTCGGCCCGGCAGGGGCCGCACCACGTGGCCCAGAAGTCGAGCAGCACGGCGCTCCCGCGGAGCTCGCTGAGGCTCAGCGTCTTGCCCTCGGTCTTGCCCGCGCCCAGCGAGCCCGCGTTGGCCACGAGCTCGAGGTTGAAGTCAGGCGCCTCCCGCACGCGCGGGACGAAGACGCGCGGGAGCAGCGCGAAGCCCCCGAGCAGCAGCAGGACCAGCCCCAGCGCGCCCAGCGTGGTCTGGTTCGAACCGGGAGCGCCTTCCATCGTCCCGTAGCGATAGCACGCCGTCCCTCAGGCAGCCGGCCGGCCGGCCCGGCGCGAGGAGGGGGGCGCCTCGGTCGCGCCCTTCGCGTTCGCCGCGGCGATGGCGAGCGAGTGCGGGGGAGGCAGGGACACCACGAACGCGGCGCCGCCGAGGCGCTCGCTGGGCCTCGCCGCGATGGTGCCGTTGTGCTCGACGACGATCTTCTTCACGATCGCCAGGCCCAGCCCCGTCCCTTCGGCCTTGGTCGTGAAGTACGGATCGAAGATGCGATCGCGCGCCCCCTCGGGGACGCCGGGCCCGTCGTCCTCCACGATCACGTCGACCCCGTCGCCCTTCGGCTCCGCGTGGACCACCACGTGGCCCCGCGGCTGGCCTTCCTTCGCCGGGCGCGCGTCCCGTATGGCCTCCACCGCGTTGCGCACGAGGTTCACCAGCACCCTGCGCAGCATCTGCCGGTCGATGGCCGCCGGGATGGACTGGGCGGGCACCTCCCACCTCACCTCGACGTCGTGCGCCACCACCGTGTCCTCCGCGCCGTCCTCGGACAGCTCCGCCCCCACGTAGCCGAGCTGCTCCGAGCACTCGCGCAGGAAGTCCCGCAGATCGGCCTCGCCCAGCTCGGCGTGCGGCAGGCGCGCGAAGGCCGAGAAGTTCCCGACCAGGCGCCGCAGCGTGCCGACCTCCTCCTCCACGATCTCCAGGGTCGTGTCGAGCAGCCCCCGGAAGCGCGGGTCGTCGCCCGCGTACTTGCGGTGGCACTCCTGCACCGCCAGCTGGATGGGCGTCAGCGGGTTCTTGATCTCGTGGGCCAGGCGCTGCGCCATCTCCTGCCACGCGCCGATGCGCTGCAGGTACTCGATGCGGGCGCGTGACTGCTGCATCTCGGAGAGCATGCGGTTGAACACGCGCGCCAGCTCGGTCAGCTCGTCGGAGCCGGTCTCGGGCACGCGCACGTCTAGGTCGCCGGCGGCCACCTCGTTGATGGCGACGGCCAGGCGGTTGATGCGCCGGGTGATGCCCCGCGACGCCAGGAAGCCGAGCGAGAACGTCGCGACCACCGTGATGCCGAGCAGCGCGGCGAACGCCTCGTAGGCCGGCGCGTAGACCTTGGCGCGCTCCTTCTCGAGCTGGGTGTACGTCTCCCGCACCTGGCCGGCCTGCTCCAGCCCCTGCTCGTAGCGCCGGTCGAAGGCGAAGTTCGCCACCAGCGTCGGCCCCGCCCCGTCCGCGCCGAGGGTGCGGCGTACGGGCAGGCGGCGCTCGGTCATCTCGTCGAAGGGACGCCCGCGGTCGCGGCGCGCGAGCTCGAGCCCGTCGTCGCCCTCCACCAGGTGCGCGCCCTCCTCGATGGAGAGCGAGGCCAGCTGCGGGTAGCGCGCGAAGAGCGCCTCCACGGCGTCCTTCATGGCCGACGCGTCGCCCTTGCGGACCGCCTCGCGCAGCGCGGCGTCGCCCGCCATCGCGTCGGTCTGGTGCTTCATGTCCTCCTTCACGATGCGGACGTAGTCCTTGTAGAGATCGATCCCGCGCTCGAGCTGCTGGTCGACGTCGGGGCGCAGCCACACCGACGACGCGTAATCGAGCATGAAGTTCGCGAGCAGCACGGCCGCGACCAGCGGCAGGACCGACGTGACCAGGATGACGAGCGCCAGGCGGCGTTCGGTCTTGCCGAGCATTGCCACGCGAAGCATACGCGTGGGCGGCGGGAAAAACCGGTTGCCGGGCCGTACCTCAGGCGTTAGTGACTCGAATGGCGGTGCGCCTCGCCCTCCTGCCCGCGCTGCTCCTCTCCGTCGCCGCGTGCGCGCCGGCGAGGGCGCACGTCCCGGCGCCCGCCGCGCCCTCGACGGGCGACGACTGGCGCCGCGGGCTCTTCTACCTCGCGCTGACCGACCGCTTCGCCGACGGCGACCCCGCCAACGACGACCTCGGGCAGCCCGCCTGCCACGACGCGGCGGCGAAGGACCTCTTCCACGGCGGCGACCTCGCCGGCCTCCGCGCGCACATCCCGTACCTGAAGGACCTGGGCGCGACCGCGCTCTGGGCGACGCCGCTCCCGGCGCAGGTGCCCCTGCGCAGCGGCGCCTGCGGGTACCACGGCTACTGGGCCGACGAGGTGGACCCCGACGACGGCGCGCTCGAGCCGAAGCTCGGCGCGTGGGACGACGTCGCGGCGCTGGTGAAGGACCTGCACGCGGCGCGCATGCGCTTCGTCCTCGACATGGTGGTCAACCACCCCGGGCGCGGCGCGCGCATCGTCGGCCAGCACCCGCAGTGGTTTCACGGCGACCTCGCCTGCAGCGCCCTCGGCGACCCCGACGTCTTCTGCTCGCTGCACGGTCTGCCCGACTACGCGCAGGAGGTGCCCGAGGTCGCCGCCTACCTCACGGCCATGTCGCGGAGGTGGGTCGCGCGGGTGCACCCCGACGGCGTCCGCATGGACACGGCGAAGAACGTCCCCGCGAGCTACTTCGCACACTCCTTCGTGCCGGCGGTGCGGGCCGAGAGCCCCGCGCTGTTTCTCCTCGCCGAGTACTTCGAGGACAGCGGGACGGCGCCGCTGCTGCCCGTGCTCGACGCCGGCTTCGACTCGGCGTTCCACTTCCCGCTGCACCGCGCGCTGGTGGACACCTTCGCGCGCGGTCGCCCGGTCGACCTCGTGGCCGACGCGGTGGCGGGCGGCATCGCGACGCTCGGGATCGAGCGCGCGCTCCGCCTGGTGACGTTCCTCGACAACCACGACGTGCCGCGCTTCCTCAGCGAGGCCCCCGCGGGGACGAGCGACGACGAGCTGTCGCGCCGCTACGCCGTGGCGCTGGTCGCGCTCTTCACGCTGCCCGGGATCCCGCAGCTCTACCAGGGCGACGAGCTCGCGGCGCTCGGCGGCTACGGCGACAACCGCCGCGACATGCCGGCGTGGGCCTGGGACGCGGGCACGCGGGGCGGCCGGCACGAGGGCTACGCCGGCGACGCGGGGGCCGTCTTCGAGAGGGTGCGGTTTCTCGCGGCGACGCGCGCGGGCGAGCCGGCGCTCTGGCGCGGGGCGTACACCGAGATCGCGCGGGCCAGCGCCGACGCGAACGTGCTGGCCTTCGTGCGCGGCGGGGCGGACGACGCGGGCAGGGCGCTGGTCGTCCTCAGCGGCGACGCGAGGCCCCGGGCCGTGACCCTGGTCCTGCCCTCGGGTCTCGCCTGGCCGGCAGGGACGGTGCTGCACGACGCGGCGAGCCTCGGCGCGCCCGCGCGCGTCGCCACGGGAGACGCGGGCGTCACCGTGGCCCTCCCGGCCTTCGGCGCGGCCATCTACCGGGCGGGGGGCTGACCCGTGGAGCGCGCGACCTTCGGCGCGACGGGCCTGGTGGTGAGCCGCCTCGGCCTCGGGTGCGGCGGCCTCGGCGAGGCGCGCGTCGGCGAGGGCGACGCGGAGCGCCTGGTCCTCGGCGCGCTCGACCTCGGCGTCACCTTCTTCGACACCGCCCGGAGCTACGGGCTCTCCGAGGAGCGGCTCGGGCGCATCCTCGGGCCGCGACGCGCCGAGGTCGTGCTCTCGACCAAGGGTGGCTACCTGGCGAGCGGCGCGGACGACTGGACGCCCGCTGCCATCACGCGCGGCATCGACCAGGCCTGCGCCCGCCTGCGGACCGACCACGTGGACGTCTTCCACCTGCACTCGTGCCCGCTCGACGTGCTGCGCCGCGACGATCTGCTCGAGGCGCTCGCGCGCGCCCGCGAGGCCGGCAAGCTCCGCGTCGCGGCGTACTCGGGCGACAACGAGCCGCTGGCGTGGGCGGTGGAGTCGGAGGCCTTCGGCGGCGTCCAGTGCTCGGTGAGCGTCTTCGACCAGCACGCCCTGCGCGCGTCCGTCCCGCGCGCCGCGGCGCGGGGCCTGGGCGTCGTCGCCAAGCGACCCCTCGGCAACGCCCCGTGGCGCTTCGCGGAGCGCCCCTCCGGCCAGGACGCCGAGCTCTCGTGGGAGCGCATGCACGCCCTCGCGCTCGACCCCGCCCCCCTTGCCTGGGACGACCTCGCGCTCCGCTTCGCGGCCTTCGCCCCGGGCGTCACCAGCGCGGTGGTGGGCACCACCAGCCTCGAGCACCTGCGCGTCGCCGCGGCCCACCTCGCGAAGGGGCCGCTCCCGCCGGACGTCACGGCAGGGATCCGCGCGAGGTTCGAGGCCGTGGGCCACGACTGGCCAGGGAGAATCTAGAGGAACCGCGTGACGTCCCTCGTCCGCGGGATGACGTCGGACGTGACGGGCCGGACGAGGCTCGTCGTCGGGATGACGTCGGACGTGATGGGCGTGACGAGGCTCGTCGTCGCGATGACGTCGGACGTCACGGGCGTGACGAGGCTCGTCGTCGGGATGACGTCGGACGTCACGCGCGTGACGAGGCTCGTCATCGCGATGACGTCGGACGTGATGGGCGTGACGAGGCTCGTCATCACGACGACGTCGGACGTCACGGGGCGGACGAGCGACGTCCCCGCGATCTCCGGCTTCGTCCGCGCCGTGGCGTGACCGGGAATCGCGCACTTGCGAAGAATCGACCTGTCCGATGTCGATTTCTGGTCGAGGCGCGCGGAATCGGCCCGTCGGCCCAGACGGTCCATATGAGGGACGCGAGACCCGAAAGGCCCACCCGCTCCGGAGCACGGCTCCGTGCGGCTCGCCATCCAGGCGAGGGGGCGCCCTCACGAGGAGATCGAAGCCGTCATGTCCAGCACCAGCAAACCCACCAAGGCCACCGCACTCGCCGGACTGCAGGCGCTCATCGCCGGCATCCAGAAGCACTTCCCGACCGGCTCGCTCACGGTCGGGAACGTCGTCTTCACCATCGTCGCGCTCGTCCAGCTCCTCCAGGGGCAGGTCGACGCGATGACGGCGCAGACGGCGGCAGAGAAGAACGCCGCGGACGCGCTGACCGCGCTGCGCGCCCTGCAGACCAAGAACGGCCCGACCATCCAGGCCCTCAAGGATCTGCTGATCGCGCAGTTCGGCAGCGCGAGCCAGACGCTCGCCGACTTCGGACTCACGCCCCGCAAGGCGCGAGCGCCGATGACGGTCGCGCAGAAGGCCGCCGCCAAGGCCAAGCGCGACGCCACCCGGGCGGCGCGCGGGACCAAGGGACCCAAGGCCAAGCTGGCCATCAAGGGAGCGGCCCCGGCGCCGTCGGTGACCGCACCGGCGACCCCCGCGGCCGCGCCCGCGAAGCCCGCGAGCTGAGCGCGTGAAGCGAGCCCCCCGGCTTCGAGAGAGGCCGGGGGGCTTTCTCCTTGCCCGCCCCTCCCCCATTGCGCACCGCCCTCTTCCTCGACAATGCTAGACGCCCCATGGCGCAAACCCTCCTCGACCAGCTCTCGCACATGACGGTCGTCGTCTCGGACACGGGCGACATCAACGCGGTCCGCAAGTTCAGGCCGCGCGACGCGACCACCAACCCCTCGCTGATCGCCGCCGCCGCGCAGATGAAGGAGTACGCGCAGGTCGTGGACGACGCGCTGGGGTGGGCCAAGAAGGAGGCGGGGGCCGGCGCCACGCGCGAGGCCATCGTCCGCAAGGCCATCGACCGCCTGGCCGTCGAGTTCGGCCTGCGCATCCTCGGCATCGTCTCGGGGCGCGTCTCCACCGAGGTCGACGCGCGGCTCTCCTTCGACACGCAGGCGACCATCGAGAAGGCGCACCTGCTCATCAAGCAGTACGAGGCCGCGGGCATGTCCCGCGAGCGCGTGCTCATCAAGATCGCCTCGACCTGGGAGGGCATCAAGGCGGCCGAGGTGCTCGAGAAGGAGGGCATCCACTGCAACCTGACGCTCCTCTTCGGGATCCACCAGGCAGTGGCCTGCGCCGAGGCCGGCGTCACCCTGGTCTCGCCCTTCGTGGGGCGCATCCTCGACTGGTACAAGAAGTCGACCGGCAAGTCGGGCTACGAGGCCGCCGAGGACCCGGGCGTGCTCTCGGTCACGCGCATCTACGAGTACTTCAAGCACTTCGGCTACAAGACCGAGGTCATGGGGGCGAGCTTCCGCAACCTCGGCGAGATCACCGAGCTCGCCGGGTGCGATCTCCTCACCATCGCCCCGAACTTCCTCGAGGACCTGCAGAAGACCGAGGACGTGCTGGTGCGAAAGCTCGATCCCGAGAAGGCCCGGGCCAAGAACATCGACCGCATCCCCATGGACGAGGCGACGTTCCGCAAGATGCACGCGGCCGACAAGATGGCGAGCGACAAGCTGGCCGAGGGCATCGAGGGGTTCACCAAGGCCATCGTCGCCCTGGAGAAGCAGCTGGCCGAGCGGGTCGACGCGCTGTCGTCGCCCGACCGCGCCGCCGCCAAGAGCGCGGTCGCCGAGCGCCTGTTCAAGGTCTACGACATGGACGGGGACGGGTACATCACCCGCGAGGAGTGGGGCGGGACCGACGCGGTGTTCGACGCGCTGGACCTCGACCGCGACGGCCGCATCGCGCCGGACGAGCTGGCCGCCGGGCTGGGGGCAGCGTTCCGGCTTAACGCGTAGACTCGGCCGATGCTCCCCGAGCGAAAGCAGGTCCTCATCGTCGACGACGAGCCGAACCTGCGGAAGATCCTCTCCGCGCAGCTCTCGCGCGACGGCTACGACGTGATGACCGCCGAGGACGGCGAGCAAGGGCTCGCCATGCTCAAGGAGCATCACATCGATCTGGTCATCACCGACCTGAAGATGCCCAAGGTCGACGGGATGACGCTCCTGCGGCGCGCCCTCGAGGAGGAGCCCGAGCTCCCCATCATCCTCATCACGGCGCACGGCACCATCGACACCGCGGTCGAGGCGCTCAAGAGCGGCGCCTTCGACTTCGTGACCAAGCCCTTCGACAAGGACGAGGTCCGGCAGATCGTGGGCAAGGCGCTGCGCACGCGGGAGCTGCGCGGCGCCGACGCCACGCCGGTCACGACGGGTCGCGGGGTGCGCTTCGGGATCATCGGCGAGTCGGCGGGCATCACCGACCTCTACGCCGTGCTCGAGCGCGTGGCCGACACGCCGACCACGGTGCTCATCACGGGCGAGTCGGGCACGGGCAAGGAGCTGGTGGCGCGCGCGCTGCACGAGCACTCGAGCCGCAAGGACAAGCCTTTCATCAAGGTCAACTGCGCGGCCATCCCCAAGGAGCTCATCGAGAGTGAGCTCTTCGGCTACGAGCGCGGGGCCTTCACCGGCGCGGTGAGCAGCAAGCCCGGCCGCTTCGAGCTGGCCAACGGCGGCACGCTCTTCCTCGACGAGATCGGGGAGATCCCCATCGAGATGCAGGTCAAGCTCCTGCGCGCCCTGCAGGAGAGCGAGTTCGAGCGGGTGGGGGGCATCAAGACCATCCGCATCGACGTGCGCCTGGTCGCCGCCACCAACCGCGACCTCAAGAAGCTCATCGCCGGCGGCAGCTTCCGGGAGGACCTCTTCTATCGCCTCAACGTGGTCCCCATCCGCCTGCCCGCGCTGCGCGAGCGCACCAGCGACATCCCGCTCCTCGTGGAGCACTTCCTGGTGAAGTTCAACGAGCGCCTGAAGAAGAAGGTCGAGGGCGTGGAGACCGAGGCCATGGAGACGCTGGTGGCGTACCCCTGGCCGGGGAACATCCGCGAGCTGGAGAACGTCATCGAGCGCGCGGTCCTCTTCTGCGACACGCAGAAGCTCCGGGCCACCGACCTGCCGCCGGAGATCCGCGGCATCCCGGCGATGGCGAACGTGTCGCTGCCGGAGGCCGATCTGCAGGCCGCGCTCGCCGGCGAAGGCGGCCTCAAGGAGCACGTGAAGGTGGCGATGAGCCGCCTGGAGAAGGAGCTCGTGAGCCGCGCCCTCCAGCAGACGACGGGCAACGTCACGCACGCCGCGCGCCTGCTGAAGATCTCGCGCAAAGGCCTGCAGCTCAAGATGAAGGAGCTCGGCCTCCGCGAGGGAGCGGTCGACAAGGGCGAGTAGATGGGCACCGGGCGGTGGGGAGGGGCGGCGCTCGCGACCGTCCTCGTGGTCGCGCCCGGCGGCGCCGGGTGCGGCCGCTCGCTCGGGGCCCAGGGCAACAGGGAAGAGGGCGGCGTGGTGAGCGTGTCCAGCACGACGGCGCCGGGCGCGCCGCGGACGGGCATGGTGTGGATCCCCACGGGCGTGCTGCGGGCGGGCAGCGGCGTGGACGAGGTGCCGCGCGAGGCCGACGCCGAGCTTCCGGGGGTGGAGGTGCCGCTGGGAGGGTTCTACATCGACCTGCTCCCCTGGCCCGACGAGGTGGGCGCCATCCCGACGACCAACGTGTCGCGCGAGGAGGCGGCGAGGCTGTGCGACGGCAAGGGCAAGCGCCTGTGCTCCGAGCTGGAGTGGGAGCGCGCCTGCAAGGGGCCCGACAACGCGCGCTACGAGTACGGAGCCACCTTCGACCCGCACGTGTGCAACGCCGGGGTGGCCGCGGACACGGCGGCGCGCCATCCCAGCGGCGAGCGGACGGCCTGCCACAGCGGGTTCGGTGTGCAGGAGATGCACGGGGGCGCGAGGGAGTGGACCGACTCGACCTGGAGCCGGGGCACGGCGGCCCAGCGCGAGGCAGGGCTCGGCGTGACCCGCGGGGGAAACGACGTGGCCGGCGAGCTGGCGACCAGGTGCGCCTTCGCGCGGCCTGCGCCGCCAGGCTCGCGCTCGCCGGCCACCGGCTTCCGCTGCTGCGCGGGGCCGCGCAACGACGCCGAGGTCGCGCTGGCGGTGACGACGGGGCAGCCCTTCGAGAAGACGGTTCACCCGGCGCGCTCGTCGCCGCCCCTCGACGCCCTCGGGGGCCAGTCCTGCGGTCCGCCGCTGGCTCCGGCGCCGTGCTCGCTGTCGCGTGCGTGGACGTGGCGGCCCGCGCCGAACGTCGAGCTGTCCCTGGCGGGCGGGTGCCTGGGCCGCGATCCGAACGCGCGCTGCGCGATGGCCGTCTCGCGCATGATGGGCGAGCGCGAGGAGATCCTGGCGCAGGTGGACACGGGCCGGGAGATCCCCGAGGTGGTGCTGGTCGAGGGGATGGACCGCCGCATCCGCGTGCGCGGCGCCGACATTCACGGGCAGTACTTCCGGGAGATCGTGTTCACCTACGGCCGCGTCGACGTGCGCGAGGTGCACTAGACCAGCTTCGGGACGGCCCGGGTCGCGGCCATCTTCGCGAGCCGCGCGACGTGCGCGGGCCCCGTGCCGCAGCAGCCGCCCACCAGGGTCGCCCCCGCCTCGAGCCACGTGCGCGCGAGGGCCTCGTAGGCCCGCGCCCCGTCCTCCGCGTCGGCGCCCCACCCGATGCCGGCGCTCTCGTCGCCGGCGTTGGCGTAGGCGCCGAAGGGGACGCCCGCCCGCGCGAGCTCGACGACGAAGGGCAGCGTCTCCGTCGCCGCGACGCAGTTCACCAGCACCGCGCTCGCGCCCGCCGCGACGCACGCGCGGGCCGTCCGGAGCAGGGACATCGCGGGCGAAGGCCAGAGGGCGATCCACGTCTCCACCCCGGTGCGCGCCGCCTCCTCCACGGCGACGACCGCCTCCGTCTCGTCGGCGAACGTCTCGCACAGGATCACGTCGACCCCCTCGTCGGCCAGCACGCGCGCGAGCTCTCCGTGCTCCGCGCGCGACGCGAGGCCGGGGCTCAGGTCGGGGCGGTAGCAGTCCTCGAGCGGCGCGATGCTCCCGGCCACGCGCAGCCCGGGTGCGGCTCCGCGCGCCAGGCGGACGGCGCGCCGCGCGAGCTCCTCCCAGCGGGGCCCGACCGAGCGGCGCTTGGTGCGGAAGGTGTTCGCGGTGTGCACGGTCGCGCCCGCGGCCACGTAGTCGCGGTGGATGGCGGCGACGAGCTCCGGCGCCTGGTCGAGCGCGACGGCGCTCCAGGCCGGCGACGGGAGCACGAGCCCGCGCCGGGCCAGCTCCGTCCCCACGGGGCCGTCGAGGACGGTGACGTGCGGCGCGCCCATGGGCTCAAGGTATCGCGCGCACGCGACTTGCGCCGGGGCCGCCCCGGGACGACAGTTCGGGGCGAGGAGAACGACGATGCTCGGTGGACGGCAGGACGAGACGGTCGAGCTCGAGTGCCCGGAGTGCGGGGCGAAGGTGAAGGCCACCGCGAAGGAGGCCGAGAAGGGCAAGCTGAAGTGCCCCCGCGGCCACGAGTTCGCGGTGATAGGGATGCTCGGCGGCCCGGGCGGACCGCAATAGAAGGTCGCCCAGGCCGTGTGAATCACACGGCACAGGCTCCCGGGGGTCGCCTAGTTGTTCTTCGCGCCCTGGGCGATCCACCGGCGGATGGTGTCGCGCGTGGGCTGGTCGAGCTGCGGCGAGGAGTAGGGCATGCCCTGGCCGCAGTCGGTGTACTGGGTCGTGCCCTTGGCGCAGGCCGCCGCGAGCGTGCACTCGTCCCAGTCGAGCTTGTGCATCATGTAGCTCTGGGCCGGGGTGCTCGCCGCGACCTCGCTCATCTGCGGGTCCTCGTTGGAGGGGACGCCCACCAGCCCCGTGACCACCTGCGCCGCGTCGGTCCCGCCGTCGAAGTAGCCGAGGAACGGGCGCTGCTGGGTGGTCGCGACGTCCGGCGTGCCGTGGCACGTGGAGCCGGCGATCCCGCAGCTGCGCTCGAGGACGGGGATGACGTCGGTCCCGAACGACACGGTCGGCGTCGTGAGGTCGGCGTCGGACTCGAAGGGGACGCATGCGTCGGTCTCGGGACCACCGGAGCTGCTCCCCGAGGAGCCGCTGGAGGTGCCGCCGTCGGAGTGTTCGTTGCCGCTGCTGGACGAGGAGCACGCGACCGCCGAGAGGCACGCGAGGGAGGCAGTAAGGAGCAGAATTCGAGGCATGAGGCCGAACCTAGCAGAGCTTGGGCCAGGCGCCTCCGCCACGACGACGGCCTCCACGCTCCCTCAACCGGCCGCCTCCGACCTTCGCAGGGCGGCCGCCGCCATCAGCGCGAGCACGGGCGTGACCACCATGTGGTAGCGGTCCTCGCCGAAGAAGACCGCGTGCGTCACCAGGGTCGTGGCGAGGAGGGCCAGCGGGAGGAGCAAGGCGGGGGGCGAAGGGGGCCGTCCAGGCAGCGGGAGCCACGGCACCACGGCGACGAAGAGCGCGATCGGCCAGAACACGGGCGTGTCCACTGTGAACGCGAGCGCGACCAGGGCGCCGGCCACGACGAGCAGCGCCCCCTGCGCCACGGTCGCGGGCGACGGACGCGAGCGCGGGAAGGCGATGCACCCGAGCGCGGCCCCGGCGAGCAGCAGCCGGTGGAACAGCGTCGTGGTCGCGCGCCCCTGCGCCCGCCGTCCGTCGGGCCAGGCCTCGGGGCGGGCCTCGTGCAGGTACTCCACCGCGAAGGACTCGTGGTCGAACGTGAAGCCGAGCTTCGCCGGCACCAGGGCGAGCCAGTGCCAGGGCCGCGCGCGGATCTGCGCGAGGCCGTAGTCGAGCCAGCAGCGGTCCTGCTGCACCTGGCCGGTCACGTCCGCGCAGCCGTCGCTCGAGCGCAGCGTCTCGAAGCGGCCCGTCGCGCGCGGGAAGGCTCCGATGGCGAGGTTCCACCCGGCGTTGGTGCTGACCAGGGCGCAGCCATCCATCACGCGGCAGTTGCGGGCCGTCCAGGGGAGCACGGGGACGAGGGCGACCGCGCAGGCGATGGCAGCCGCGGTCCACGTCACGGGGGAGCGCCACGTGGAGCCCGACGCGCGCGCCGCGACCAGCGCGAGGAACGGGGCGCAGAGGAGCGCCTGCGGGCGGACGAGCGCCGCGACGCCGAGGAGCAGCGCCCCCGCGACCAGGCCCCTCGGTGGCCGCAGGGCGACGGCCGCCCAGAACGCGGTGAGCGTGAGCAGCGCCGCGAGGGGCTCGGACATGAGCAGCGCGGCGTAGAGGATGAGCCCGGGGTGGAGCGCGACGAGCAGCCCCGCGACCCGGGCGCGCGCCGGAGAGAGCGCGTGGCGCGCGAGCGCCCACGTGACGACGGCGAGGGCGGCGCCGGTGAGCGCGTTGGCGACCGCGGCGACCGCGTGTCCATCGCCGAAGAGCTTGTAGAAGACGGCGAGGAACGCGCTGTAGCCGACGGGGTAGTGGCACCAGGGGTGCCACACCAGGTGGCCGGCGATGGTCAGGTCGTCCGAGTACCCGGCGCCCTGGGCGAGGCGTCGCGCGCCGAAGTCGTAGTAGTGCCCGTCCCACACCGGCTCGGCGGACCAGAAGACGGCGACGAGCACGCGCGGCACGAGCGCCACGACGAAGAGCAGCGCGCCGAAGAGCACGTCAAGCGAGCCGTGGCCTGCACGACCCCGCGCGGCATCGCTCACGCCAGCTCCTTGCCGCGCGAGGCGAGCTCCTCTCGCATGCGACGCAGGTACGTCTTCTGCACCTGCATGGGGTCGACGTGCAGCTGCTTGGCCAGCTCGCCCAGGAAGCCGCGGGTGTACACCAGCGCCGGCAGGTCGTCGTAGCGCTCGTCCTCCACCGCCTGGAGGTGCGTGCGACCGATCTTGGTCTTCGCGCTGATCTCGGTCAGCTCGAGCCCCAGCGACTCCCGCACCTTGCGCAGCAGGGCGCCGGTGAACTCCGTGTCCGGCCCGATCTCGCGCTGCAGCTCCTTCTGGAGCATCAGGTGCTCGGCGTCCACGGCCGGCCGCGTGGTGCGGGCCGAGAGCACCTCCTCCGCCGGCTCGGGGAACGTGGAGAGGTCGTACGCGCGGCGCCGCACGGGGTCGAGCAAGGTCTCGTAGGCCTCGTCGAGCTTGGCCTGCGCGACCGCGAGCTGGGTCGCGTCGAGCAGCGAGACGGTGGCCAGGCCTCCGGTGGCGTAGATCTCGCGCTGCCGCTTGTAGGCGCGGCGGATCTCCTCGTCGCTCGCCGTCCGGGTGACGCCGAGGACGGCGTACAGCGTCGGCTCCTCGGTGGGGACGGGCGGCGCCGTGGTGCGCTCGCCGGTGCGGGTCGCGCCGAGGGCGACGACGCGGCGCGCGATGCGCTCCATGTTGCGCGCGCTCTTGCTGGTGGGGCTGTCGACCAGCAAGGGTTTGTTGCGCCTCACCGTCAGCCACACCGTGTCGTCCTGCTCCACGTGACCGAGCTCGTCGAGGGCCACCCCGTAGTGCCGCGACACGATGCCGCTCATCCACGCGCCCAGCTCGGCGTCGGTGCGCACGCGGGTCTGGTTGACCACGAGCTGGATGCGCAGCGCCTGCGCCTCGGCCCACGCGAGCTCCGCCAGCCCCTTGTCGAAGCGAGAGAGCCTGTGGACGATGTCGATCGGCGCGGGCAGCGAGCCGGCCTCGTTCATGGCCCGCTCGAGCATCGACGAGCGCAGCTTGTCGCGGACGAGCACGCGGCGCATGCGCCGGCGGAAGGCGGCGCGCAGGAAGCGGTAGGTCGCCTCGATGGCGGGCGGCTCGGGGACGGTGACCGCGATGGGGATGTCGGCCGCGAGCATCAGGTCGACGGCGAAGTCGCCGTGTCCGGGCCCCACGTCGACCACCAGGTACTCCGCCGGCAGCGCGCGAAGCCCGCCCAGCCAGCGCACCTTGCGCCCGGCGCGCAGAGCGACGCCGGGGGAGACGGCGTCGTGCGCCCCCGGGAGCAGCGACAGCCCGGGGACGCTGGTGGGTACCAGCGCCCGGCGGATGGCGTCGACGCCGTCGGTGTCCACGTCCGGCTCGACGCGCGCCGCCTGCAGGCCGAAGTGGGCGTGCAGGTTCGAGCCTGCGGGGTCGGCGTCGACCAGGACCACGCTCTTGCCCAGCTGCGCGAAGTAGACCGCCAGGTTCACCGCCACCAGGCTCTTGCCCACGCCTCCGCGCCCGCCCCCGACCGCGATGAAGCGGCCCACGGTCTTCACCCCGAGGTCCTGCGAGGCGTCGTACGAGAGGGAGGAAGGGGGCGGTTCGCTGAAGGACATGGTCGAGTGCGCGTCGGCGTGCGCGACGGCCGTCTAGGAGGCGCTCTGTCCCATGCGGGCGCGCCGGAGCAGCCCGAAGATGCGCGCGCCGAGCTCCGGCGCGCGGAACGGCTTGACGACGTAGTCGTCCGCGCCGCTGGCGAAGGCGTCCACCACGTCGCGCGAGGACGCGTGCGCCGTGAGGAAGAGGACGGGCATGTTCGAGAGGGTGACGTCGCGGCGGATGAGGCGGCAGAGCTCGATGCCCGTCATCCCCGGGAGGTTCCAGTCGAGGACCACCAGGTCGAAGGACGAGGCGCGCACCCGCTCCAGCGCCTCCTCCGCGCTGGTCGAGGCCTCGACCGTCAGCCCGACGGCGTCGAGCATGGCCCCCACCACCTCGCGGATGTCCTCGTCGTCGTCCACCAGCAGCACCCGCGCGCTCGGCCCCTGCGCGAAGGGGTCGCTCTTGCGCCAGTGCTGGAAGCTGGGGCGGCTGGTGGTCGGGCGGGACGAAGACGAGACCGCGGCGGGCGCCTCGGGCTCGGGCAGCGACGGCTGGGTGGGCGTCTCCTGCGGGATGGTGGGCCTCGAGGCGCGAAGGGCGGTGCTGCCGGCCTCGGCGAACTGCTCCAGGCGCTCCCAGTCACGCCGCTCGAACGCCAGCACGAACCCGGCGCCCGGTCCTCCGTTGAGGCCACGCGCTGCCGCGGCCGTGGCGCGACGCGACTCGCCCACCTCGAAGATGGTGAGCACCCACTCGCCGTCGGTCACCACCTCTCCGGGCGGAGGCACGAGCTCCTGGTCACCCTCGCGCAGAGCGCGCGCGAAGGCGGAGGAGTCCTCGAAGCGAAAGACGATGTTCCGCACGGCGCCCGGAACGTACTTCGCGGAGGGCAACCGTGCAAAGCGCCCCGGAAGAGGAGCGGGGAGGGAGGCGGGAGGGCCTTCTCTCCTCGCCCGGCGCGGGTCCGGGTTATCTTGCGCCCTCATGCGGGTCACCGTCCTCGGCGCGGGGTACATGGGCAGCGCGATGGCGTGCGTCGCGCGACGACGCGGTCACGACGTCCGCCTCTGGGGGACGTGGCTGGACGACGCCCTGCTCGAGCCGTGCGAGCGCGGCGAGGCGCATCCACGCCTCGGGCTGCGGCTGGAGGGGATGGAGCTCCTGCGCGCGCCACGGCTGGCCGAGGCGCTGGCGGGGGCCGAGCTCGTGGTGCACGCGGTGACGTCCGAGGGCGCGGTCCCGGTGATGACCCGGGCGGCCCCCCACCTGCCCGACGTGCCGGTGCTCAGCGTGACCAAGGGCCTGCTGGAGTCGCCGCGACGGCAGGTGATGGACCGCATCGACCTCGTGGTCTCCGAGCACCTGGGCCGGCCCGTGCGCTTCGTGCACGCCGCCGGCCCCGCCAAGGCGATGGAGGTCGCGCGGGGCGTGCTCACCTGGATGCACTACGCCGGCGTCGCGGGCGACGCAGAGACGTGCGCACGCGCCCTCGAGGGGCAAGGCCTGGTGGTGACGACGAGCGACGACGTGGCCGGCGCCGAGCTGTGCTCGGCGCTGAAGAACGCCTACGCGACGGGCCTGGGCCTGTGGGACGGTCACGTGGGTCCGGACGCGCACGACGCGCGCGCCGCTTGCTTCACGCAGGCCATCGTGGAGATGCGCGCGCTGGTCGAGGCGGGGGGAGGGCGCGCGGAGACCGTGCACGGGCCGGCGGGTGTCGGCGACCTGCACGTGACGGCGGCCGCGGGGCGCAACCGCGCCTTCGGCGAGCACGTGGGCCGGGGCAAGCCGGCCAGGCAGGTGGCGGCCGACATGCTGGCGGTAGGGCAGCTCACCGAGGGGTATCCCGCCATCGCGACCGCGTGGCGCTACGCTCGCGAGCACGGCGTGACCAGACTGCCGCTGCTCGCCGCGCTGCACGCCGTGGTGTGGGAGGACGCGCCGGTGGCCGAGGTGCTGGCGCGGCTGACGGTCGGCGGAACGTAGCGTCGCTTTACGGAGCTTTACTCCTTCTCACGCAATGGATGGTTGCCCGGGCTGGTCCTGTCCGGGACGATGACTCCCATGCGCGCTCCAGTTCTCGCGATGGTCCTCGCGGTCGCGGCCTGCGATCGCGGGGGCAAGCCACCCCTCGCTCCCGCGCCCGTGGCCTCCGCGACGCCGGCGCCCACGCCCGCGCCGGCGCGTGCGGCCCTGCTCTCTGCGAGCGACGTGGACGCACGGGTGCGCGCCGAGTGGCAGAAGGCCGGCGTGGCGCCGACGGCCCCGGCGGGCGACGCGGTGTGGCTGCGCCGGGTGTGGCTCGACGTGGTGGGCACCATCCCACCGCCGGAGGTCACGCGCCGCTTCCTGGCCGATGCCTCCCCCGACAAGCGCGCGCGCATGCTCGACGAGCTGCTCGCCTCGCCGCTCTGGGCCGACCACTGGACGGCCTACTGGGACGACACGTGGATGGGCCGCGACGCGCGCGCCCCCGACGTCGATCGCGGCGCGTTCCGCGCGTGGCTGCACGACGTGCTCGCACGCAACGTTCCCTGGAACGAGGTCGTCACGCAGCTGGTCGCCGCGTCGGGCTTGAACAGCGAGGGCGGCGCGAGGAAGGAGGCCTACGTCAACGAGGGCAAGGGCGGCGAGCCCGCGGGCGTCAACGGCGCGGTCAACTGGACGCTCAAGTACCAGCTCAACCCGCAGGACATGGCCGGGACCGCCTCGCGGACGCTGCTCGGCGTGCAGATACAGTGCGCGCAGTGCCACGACCACAAGACCGAGAAGTGGACGCAGAAGGACTTCCAGTCGTTCGCCGCGGCCTTCGTTCGCACGCGCCTCGTGCCCGTCGACCGCGGCAAGGCGATGGGCGAGATCAAGCGCGTGGAGGTGCGCGATCTCGACCGCCCGGCGCCGCGCTTCGCGAAGATGGGCGAGCTCGATGCGCTGATGAAGGCGCGCCCCACGGCCCTCGACGGCACGGACCTGGCAGCCAGCCCCGGCGGCGTGCGCGCCGCCCTCGCCCGCTGGATCACCGGCAAGGACAACCCCTGGTTCGCGCGGGCGCTGGTAAACCGCATGTGGGGCCATTTCCTCGGCCGCGGCTTCGTCGATCCGGTCGACGACCTGCGGCCCACCAACCCCCCGGTCGCACCCGAGCTGCTCGACGCGCTCGCGGCCGACTTCGTCACGGGGGGCTACGACGTGAAGCACCTGATGAAGGTCATCGCCGGCACCGAGGTGTACGGTCTCTCCGCGACGCCGCTGTCCGAGGCGACGACGAAGGCCGACGCCGAGGTGAAGCTGTGGGAGCGCTTCCGCGTGACTCCCCTCGGCCCGGAGGAGCTGCTGAACGCGCTGGTGGCGGCGACGAAGGTGGACGCCATCGTGCGAGCCACGGGCCGCATGGACCTCGCGCAGATCCGCTACAAGGTGAAGCAACGCTACGGGTTTCTCTTCGACGTCGACGAGGAGGCGGACGCCGGCGACTACGAGGGGACGATCGCCCAGGCGCTCGCGCTGCTCGACGGCGGCGTGACGGCGACGGGGGCGAGCGTGCTCCCTGGCGGCGCGCTCGCCGACATCCTGGCCATGCCAGGGGACGACGCGGCGAAGCTCGAGGCCCTGTACGTGCGCACGCTGTCCCGCCTCCCGGATCGCGACGAGGTGCAGCGCTGGACGGCCTACATCGCGGAGTCGCAGACCACGCCCGCGCCGCCGCCGTCCCCGCGCGGCGGAAAGAAGGGCGGCAAGGCGGAGCAGCCGGACCCGCTGCGCGGGCTGGAGAGGCGCGCCGGCTCGGAGAAGGCGGACGCGCGGGCGCGGGCCTACGAGGACGTGCTGTGGGCGCTGCTCAACTCGAGCGAGTTCGTGCTCAACCACTGAAGCGGGGGACGAGGGAGAGACGCCATGGATGATCGCGACTATGGAATCAGCCGCCGCGGCGTGCTCCGTCTCGGCACGAGCGCCGTCTTCGGGTCGCTCGTGGCGAGGTGGCTCGCGCCGCGCGTCGCCCTCGCCGCCGACGCGCCCGCGCAGAAGGCCCGAGCGCAGGCGTGCATCCTGCTCTGGCTGAACGGCGGTCCCAGCCACATCGACACGTTCGACCCCAAGCCCGGGCGCACGACGGGAGGCCCCTTCAAGGCCATACGGACCCGCGCCCCGGGGATGATGCTGAGCGAGCACCTGCCGCACCTGGCCGAGCGCGGGGACCGGCTCGCGGTCGTCCGTTCGATGAGCAGCAAGGAGGGCAACCACCTGCGGGCGCAGTACTTCGTCCACACTGGGTACGCGCCGAACCCCACGCTGGTGCACCCGTCGCTCGGGGGCTGGACTTCCGCGCGCCTGAGCGACCCGCAGGCCGAGCTGCCGTCGTTCGTGAGCATCGGCGGGCCGAGCTTCGGTGCGGGCTTCCTCGGCGTGCAGAACGGGCCCTTCGTGCTGCAGAAGGCGGGGGCGCCGCCCGCCGACGTGAGCCTGCCGCCAGGGGTGGACCGGGCGCGCTTCGACCGCAGGCGCGCGGCGCTCGACGCGATGGAGGAGCGCTTCGCCCGCGAGACGGGGGAGGCGAAGGTCGAGGGCCGCCGCCAGGTCTACGCGAAGGCGGTGAGGCTGATGCAGGCCCCCAAGCTGGACGCGTTCGACCTGACGTCCGAGAGCGACGCGACCAGGGCCGCCTACGGCGACACCGACTTCGGACGGGGGTGTCTTGTCGCGCGGCGCCTGGTGGAGCGCGGCGTGAAGTTCGTCGAGGTGGTGCTCGACGGATGGGACACGCACCAGAACGACTTCGAGCGGACGCAGAAGCTGATGGCCACGCTCGACCCCGCGTTCGCGGCGCTGCTCGACGACCTCGGGGCCCGCAAGCTCGGCGGGTCGACGCTGGTCGCGTGCATGGGCGAGTTCGGGCGGACGCCACGAATCAACGGCAACGACGGGCGCGACCACTGGCCCCAGGCGTGGAGCGCGGTCCTCTCGGGTGGCGGCATCCGGGGCGGCGTGGTGCACGGCGCGACCGACGAGGACGGCGCGAGCGTCGTGGGCCCTGCGACCAGCGTCCCCGCGCTCATGGCCACCATGGCCAGCCTGCTCGGCCTCGACCCGGCGCACAGCGAGATGACACCCGTCGGCAGGCCCATCTCCGTCACCAACGGCGGGAGCCCGATCCGCGCGCTGCTCCTCTAGCGGTGATGGCCACCGCCGTGACCGCCGGTGTGCCCGCGCGGAGGTGCCGCGTTCTGGGGTGGCAGCTTCTTCTTCTGCTGCGGCTGCTGCTGCGGCAGCGCCGTGGACGTCGGAGCGTGTGCGCCCGGCGACATCCCCGACGCACCTCCCATCAGCGAGGTGCGGCCCTGAGTCGAGATGGAACCGGTGCCGTGCACCGCAGGGTGCGCCCCCAGCGCGGTGGCCGTCGAGGGCCGCGCGAACTGCTGGGCTCTGGCGAGGCCCGTCGCCGCCGCCCCCGTCGGGTGCGGGATCTGCGCGGCCGTGAAGCCGAGCTTCGAGGGTTCGGGGCCGCGGCTGGCCACGCCCCCGACCGACGGCATGGCGTGAACCCGGCCGGCGATGGTCGCAACCGCAGGCCCCGTCACCATGCGGCTGCTGAGGCCCGGGGAGAAGAGCTCTCCGTGCGGGCAGTAGCCCCAGCGCGGGCCGATGGCGAACGAGTAGCCCACCGCCACGCCCCCGAACCAGAGGAAGGGCGGCGCCAGCGGATACCAGCCGACGTACCCATAGCCGTCGTCCACGCCCCACCCGACCCAGGCCCCGCGGTACTCCCGGCCCGGGATCCACGCCCAGCCGCGCCCGTCGATGAAGACCCAGCGGCCGTAGTGGAATGGCGCCCAGCCCCAGTCGTAGTCGCTGACCCAGACGTAGTCCGAGTCGTAGGTCCAGTGCCCGGCGGTGGTGTAGGGCGTGAAGTCCGTGCCGACCTCCGCGGGCGAGGGCGTCCACACGGTGCCGTAGGTGGGGTCCTCGACCCAGGTGCCGTGTGGGTCGAGCGTCTGCCGGAAGTCCGTGAGCGCCGACGGGTCGTTGTCGTCGTAGGTGTCGGAGTCCTCGCCGATCGTGTACTCGCCCGACGCGTACATCCCGTTGGCCCCCGTGCCGTCGCTCGCTGCCGGGGCCGGCGGCGGCGGAGGGGGCGGGAACTGGTTCTCCGGCATCATCGGCGGCGGCCCCTGGTCGGCCGGCTCGCACGCGACGACGAGCGGCAGCAGGAGGAGGGCGAGACCGGACCTGGAGAGACGGCGAAGGGTCATGGCTACGCGCCACAGCATGCGCACGTTCCCGGCTCCCGTCACGTCCTTCGAGAGGGGTCGCCTCCGCCCGCCGCCGTGAGGCTCAGCCTACGGGTGAGGCGTGCCGCCACCACCGGAGCCGCCGCCCGTGCCTCCCCCGCCGCCCGTCCCGCCTCCGTGACCGCCGCCCTTGGGGAGGCTGGTCGAGGGCGTCCCCTCGGCAGGGGTCTTCTTCTTGGGGTTCTTCTGGGCGGTGGTCTGCGTCGGCAGACCGGTGTTCGTGGGCATCGTGTGTCCCACCGTCGGCAGGGGTCGCTCAGTCGCCGTTGCGGTCGCGGTCGGCGTCGGCGTGGTGGAGGGCGCCTCGTGCGCCGTCGGCAGCGAGGTGCTCACGGGCGTGTGCCCCGGATTCGACGTCAGCGTTCCCGAGCCCCGCGTCGGCGGGTGGCCCCCGAGCTGCGTGGCCGTGCTGGGGGAGCCGAACTGCTTCGCCTTCGTGATCCCGCTGCTCGCCACGACGCGCGGGAGCTGGCTGGCCGTGAACCCGAGCTTGTCGGGCGGCGGCCCCGCCGTGGCAGCCCGACCGGTGCCGCCCACCGGGTGCACGCGCCCGGCGACGCTCGCCGCCGCGGAGCCGCTGATCACGCGCGCCCCCACGTTCGGTGCGAAGACGTCCGCGCGCCCGACGTAGCTCCACCGCGGCGCGCCCGAGTAGGTGTACGCCACTGCCACGCCGCCCCTCCACACGAACTCCGGCGGCATCGGCGCCCAGCCCACGTAGCCGTAGCCGTCGTCCGCGCCCCACGTCACCCACGCGCCGCGATACTCGCGCCCGGGGATCCATACCCAGCCGCGGCCTTCCACCTCGACCCAGCGGCCGTAGTGATACGGCGCCCAGCCCCACTCGTAGTCGCTGACCCAGACGTACTGATCGTTGTCGTCGTAGGCCCAGTGGCCGCCCGTCGCATACGGCATGTACCCGGGGCCGACCTCGGCCGACGCGGGCACCCAGACCGTCCCGTACGTCGGGTCCTCGACCCACGTGCCGTGCGCATCCAGCGTCTGGTGGAAGTCCGTGAGCGCCGACGGATCGGTGTCCTGGTAGGTCTCCACCGGAGCGGCCCCCGCGACGACGGGCGGCGGCGGCACCTCGACCTGGGCCTGCACCACCACGGGCGGTGGCGGCGCGACCTCCACCTGGGCGGCGCACGCGGCGGCGAGCGGTGCGAGGAGGACGAGGGTCGACCAGGAGAGGACGGGGTGTCTCATGACGCGGGCGATAGCATGCTCGTCCGTGGCCTGCCCACGATTCGCGGCACTTCTTCAGGGGTGAATGAACACCACGCTCCCGCTCAGCGCCTTGCGGACGCCGTGCCACCCGGGGGGCAGCTGCGGCTCCGTCCACTGGAAGAGCCAGCGCGCGTCCTCGGGGGCCAGGTTGATGCAGCCGTGGCTGCGCGGCGTTCCGAAGTCGTCGTGCCAGTACGCCGCGTGCAATGCGTACCCCTCCTCGAAGTACTGGACGTAGGGAATGTCCTTCAGCTCGAACTCCTCGCCGACGGTCTTCGAGCTCATCGTCGTCGTGAGGTGCTTGGTGTGGATGCGGAAGATCCCACGCGCCGTCGACTTGCTCGTCTCCGGGTCCTCGAGGCCCGCCTCTCCGCTGGAGATCAGCGTCGCGTAGGCCGGCCGCGTCCCGTCGTAGGCCAGCAGGACCTGCTTGGTGATGCTCACGTCGATCCACCGCTCTCCGTCCTTCGCCCACTTCGGCATCTTCTTCACGCCGTCGACGCGCGACGCGTAGCGGTCGCTGAGCCAGAGCCCGTCGGTGGTCTGGAAGTGCAGCACGCCGTCGACGAAGCGCTGCTTGCCCGACAGCGGGATGGCCGCGCGCCGCGCCACGTCCTTCGCCTTCACCAGCTTGCCCCCGTGCATGCCGTACGCTGCGGCGCCGTCGCGGCGGACGAGCGCGAAGGGGAAGTCGATGTCGTCCGGCACCTTGTACCCGTGGAAGGCCGAGCCCTCGATGGGGCGCATGCGGTCGATGGGGAAGACCAGCAGGTCCGTCGTGATGCCGTAGCGCCGTCCCTCCACCACCGCGGTGTCCACCAGCGCGAAGCCGTTGTGGTGGCTGGCCGTGCCCGCCACCAGGTCCTCGCCGTGGCGCATCGTCGAGAGGTTGCCGGGGGGGAACTTGCCGCCCGCGAGCCAGTCCGGGACCTCGCGCGTCGTCTGTGCGTCCCACAGCGCCTGCGGCGAGGGCGGCGCCTCCGTCTTGCCGCGCAGCCAGTAGTCGCCGCGGAAGCCGGCGCCGTCCTCTCCCCCCTCGGCGAGCCACGCCCGCATCCGCGCCTCCAGGCCTGGCTCGCTGGCCTCGGCCTCCGCGCGCGTCGGCAGCCGCGCGTAGATGGGGCCGGGACGCCGGACGATGCCGTACATGTACGGGAGGCGCGCGGTGACGTCCGGTCGCAGCGCCAGCGCGTGGACCATGGTCGCGTCGGCGTCGAGGGTCGCGTTCCCGGGCTCGACGCAGACGTACCCCACGGGGGACACGGCCCTCCACTCGCCGCGACAGCCGTCGCCGCGCACGCCCTCGCTGGCCGCCGCCACCAGGCCGCCGGCGCGCACGTATCCGAGGACCTTCGCCGACGCGGCGGGCTGCTCCAGCACCCGCGTCTCCCACGCCAGCGCCGCGATGCGTGCCGGGAAGCGGTCGGCGGCGACCGGCAGGGCGGCGCCCTTCACCGAGAACGGCGAGAGAGGGGTCGCCGAGCTGCTCTCGGCCAGGACCGCCACCGGCGGCCCCGCGTCGACCGTCGCCGGCGCGTCGTGCTTCGAGCACGCGGCGACGAGCGCCACGACGGCCAGCACCTTCCACACGTCCACGATCCCTTCCGTACACCGGCTCGGGGCCGGGTTGAAAAAAGAGAGCTACGCTCGGACACCGATGCCCGCATCCCCGTCGCCTGCCTTCTTCGAGGTCCTCGCCCGCGCGGCGCCCGACGTCGCGGTCACGCGCGACCCCGGCGACCTCTCCGAGTACGGCCGCGACTGGACGCGCGTGGTCGATCCGGCGCCGTGCGCGGTCGCCTTCCCGAAGACCACCGACGAGGTGTCGCGCGTCGTGCGAGCCTGCGGCGCCCATGGCGTGGCCGTGGTGCCGAGCGGCGGGCGCACGGGCCTCGCCGGGGGCGCCGTGGCCAGCCAGGGAGAGCTCGTGCTGTCCCTGTCGAAGATGCGCGCGATGCACGCCGTGGACGCCGTGGGCGGAACGGTGCGCGTGCAGGCGGGCGCCGTGACGCAGGCGGTGCACGAGCACTGCGCCCCGCTGGGGCTGACATGGCCGGTGGACTTCGCCTCGAAGGGATCGAGCACGGTGGGGGGCAACATCGCCACGAACGCGGGCGGCGTGAAGGTCATCCGCTGGGGCCTGACGCGGCAGTGGGTGCTCGGGCTCGAGGTCGTGCTGGCCAGCGGCGACGTGCTCGACACCTCGAGCGCCCTCGAGAAGAACAACACCGGCCTCGACCTCCGCCAGCTCTTCATCGGCACCGAAGGAACGCTGGGCATCGTCACCGAGGCCACCCTGAAGCTCGCGCGCCTCCCGCGCCGCCTCGACGTGCTCCTGCTGGCGGTGGCCGATCTGCCCGCCGTCGTGCGCCTCTTCCGCGAGACCCGGGCCGCCCCCTTCACCCTCTCCGCGTACGAGATGTTCACGGCGCCCTGCCTCGCGCGCGTCCTCTCGCACCGCAAGCTGCGCGACCCCCTCGACGCGCCCGCCAGCCACTACGTCCTGGTGGAGCTGGAGGACGCGGACGACGCGGCGCTGGAGGCGTGGGTTCAGTCGCTCTTCGAGCGCTCCCTGGTCGTGGACGGCACGCTGGCCCAGAACGCCGTCGAGGCGCGCGACCTCTGGGCGATGCGCGAGTCCATCAGCGAGAGCCTGTCGGCCACCGGGTTCCCGCACAAGAACGACATCGCGCTGCCCATCGCCGCGCTCGAGGCCTTCTGCGCTGCCCTGGAGGAGCTCTTCGTACGCCGCTACCCCGGCTGGGAAGTGTGCCTCTTCGGGCACATCGGCGACGGCAACCTCCACGTCAACGTGATGAAGCCCGCCGATCTGGAGAAGGCCGCGTTCCTCGCGCGCGTGAAGGAGGCTGACCGCGATCTCTTCGATCTGGTGAAGGCGCACGGGGGCAGCGTGAGCGCCGAGCACGGCATCGGCCTGCTGAAGAAGCCCTGGCTCGCGTGGACGCGCTCCCCGGTGGAGCTCGCCACCATGAAGGCCGTCAAGCGAGCGCTGGATCCCCAGGGCCTGCTGAACCCGGGGAAGATCTTCGATTCCTAGTAGAGGATCCGGGTCTTGATGCTGTTGGGGAGCTCGGCCAGCGCATTCTTCACGTCGTGCGACACGTCCTGGTCGAGGTCCATGACCAGGTAGCCGATGTCCGGATCGGTCGCGAGCACCTGCGCCGTGATGTTCGCGCCCTTCTCGGACACCACGCCGTTGATGTCGCGCAGCACGCCCGGCACGTTCCTGTGCACGTTGAGGACGCGGTGCTTGCCCGGCGTCGGCGGCAGGTCGATCTGCGGGAACGAGACCGCGCCCGTCGTCACCCCCGCATTCACGTACTTCACCAGGGCCGCGCCCACCTCGCGACCGATGGCCTCCTGCGCCTCGGCCGTCGAGCCGCCGATGTGCGGCGTCATGACCACGTTGGACAGCCCCTGCAGGGGCGTCACGAAGCCGTCGCTGTTCGTCTCGGGCTCTTCCGGGAAGACGTCGATCGCGGCTCCCGCGAGGTGCCCGCTCTTCAGCGCCTCCGCCAGCGCCGGGATGTCCACCACCGTGCCCCGGCTCGCGTTGAGCAGGTAGCCGCCCTCGCGCATGGCGGCGAGCTCCCGCGCCCCCAGCATCCCGCGGGTCTGCGGCGTCTCGGGCACGTGAAGGGTGACGAAGTCGCTCTGCGAGAGCAGCTCCTCCAGCGTCTTCACCGACCGGTTGTTGCCCATGGGCAGCTTGGCCACCACGTCGAAGAAGAGGACGCGCATCCCCAGCATCTCCGCGATGACGCCGAGCTGCCGCCCGATGTGCCCGTAGCCGATGATGCCCAGCGTCTTGCCGCGCACCTCGAAGCTGCCCGTCGCGACCTTGCGCCACTGCCCGGCGTGCATCTCGCGCGCGCGGTCGCCCAGGCGGCGCGCCAGCATGACCACCTCGGAGAGGATCATCTCGGCGACGCTGCGCGTGTTGGAGAAGGGAGCGTTGAAGACAGGCACGCCGCGCCGGTTGGCCTGCAGGAGGTCGACCTGGTTGGTGCCGATGCAGAAGCAGCCCACCGAGAGCAGGCGCCGCCCGGCCGCGAGCACCGCGTCGGTCACACGCGTCTTGCTGCGGATGCCGAGGACGTGGACGTCGGCGATGCGCTCGACCAGCTCCGCCTCGCCCATCGCCCCGCCCTTGGTCTCCAGCTGGAAACCCTCGGCCGCGAAGAGCTCGTGTGCGCTGGGGTGGATGTTCTCGAGGAGGAGGACCTTGATCCGGTCCTTGGGGAACGAGGTGCTGAGGTCGCCTACCACGCCGCGTCATTAGCGTGTCCGCGCCAGGGTGACCAGACCGCGCGTGCACTCTCGCCGCGTCTGGTAGAAGGCGCCCTGGAGGCTCGAACCGTGAGAGCACGAACTGGAGCCGTCGTATTCCTCGCCGCCGTGGCCTGCGGTGGCGCCCAGCAGCCGGTCAGCTCGCGGCCGCTCTACCTGCCCGAGGCCCACACCGACGTCCGCCTCGAGGTCAGCGCCGCGCCCACCGTCGATGAAGCGCGCGCCTTCGTGGCCGAGGTGGAGGACCACCTGCGCCGGCTCTGGCCCGCGCGCGACCAGGCGTCGTGGGTGAACGAGAACTTCATCACCGACGACACCGAGGCCCTGGCGGCGGCCGGCGAGGAGGCGACGGCGGCGTACATGAGCGAGGCCATCGCCCGCTCGCGGCGCTTCGACGCCATCCGCGCGCAGCTCCCCGCCGACGTCGCGCGCAAGCTCTACCTCCTCTCCATCGCCCAGACGGTGCCCGCCCCCACCGACCCGGCCAAGCGCGCGGAGCTCGCCGGCATCGAGTCGTGGATGATGAGCGCCTACGGCAAGGGCCAGTACTGCCCACCCGACGGCTCCGCCCTGCGCCGGTACCTCAAGGCCGACGCGGGCGCGAAGGCCGAGCCCTGCCTCCACCTCGACGACCTGTCGTCTATCCTCGCGAAGAGCCGCAAGCCCGACGAGCTCGTCGAGGCCTGGCGCGGCTGGTACGCCACCGCAGCCCCCATGAAGGCCCGGTACTCGCGCTACGTCGAGCTGGCCAACGAGGGGGCGCGCGCCATCGGCTTCGCGGACGTGGGCGCGCTCTGGCGCTCGGGCTACGACATGCCCCCCGAGGCGCTGGCGGCGGACATCGAGCGCCTCTGGAGCGAGGTGAAGCCGCTGTACGACGAGCTCCACTGCTACGTCCGCAGCAGGCTCCAGGAGAAATACGGCAAGGCCGCCGTCGCCGACCACGCCCCCATCCCTGCCCAGCTCCTCGGCAACATGTGGGCGCAGGAGTGGAACAACATCTACGACCTCGTCGTCCCCTACCCGCACGAGCCCTCGCTCGACGTCGGCAAGAAGCTCGTGTCCGGTCGCTGGGACGCCCGGAAGATGGTGCGCCAGGGGGAGCACTTCTTCACCGGCCTCGGGTTCGACCCGCTCCCCGAGACGTTCTGGAAGCGCTCGCTGTTCACGCGCCCGCGCGATCGCGACGTGGTCTGCCACGCCAGCGCCTGGGACGTGAGCTGGAGCGGCGATCTCCGCATCAAGATGTGCATCGAGCCCACCGAGGAGGACCTCGTCACCATCCACCACGAGCTCGGACACGACTTCTACTACCAGCGCTACGACCGGCTCCCCATCCTCTTCCAGCGCGGCGCGAACGATGGCTTCCACGAGGCCATCGGCGACACCATGGCCCTCAGCGTCACCCCCGAATACATGAAGAGCGTCGGCCTGCTCGACGAGGTCCCCCGCAACGACCGCGCGCGCCTCGACCAGCAGATGAAGATGGCGCTCGACAAGGTCGCCTTCCTGCCGTTCGGCCTGCTCATCGACAAGTGGCGCTGGGACGTCTTCGCCGGCAAGGTGGCGCCCGCCGACTACGAGAAGGCGTGGGTCGACCTCGTGCAGAAGTACCAGGGCGTCGCCGCACCGGTCGCGCGCACGGCGGACGACTTCGACCCGGGCGCGAAGTACCACGTCGCGGCGAGCGCGCAGTACGTCATGTACTTCCTCGCGCGCATCTACCAGTTTCAGTTCCACGCCGCGCTGTGCAAGGCCGCCGGCTACGTGGGCCCGCTCGACCAGTGCTCGATCCACGACAACAAGCAGGCCGGCGCGAAGCTCATGGCCATGCTGGCGCTCGGCGGCAGCGTCCCGTGGCCCGACGCCATGGAGGCCGTGGGCGCAGGGCGCACGGCCGACGCAGGGCCGATGCTCGAGTACTTCGCCCCGCTGCGCGCCTGGCTGCACGACCGGAACAAGGGCCAGGCCTGCGGGTGGTGACGTACACTCCTTCGCCCGATGAAGACCCTCCGCGTCGCTACCATCAACATCTGGAACCGCTTCGGGCCGTGGGACCAGCGCCTACCCGCGCTGCGCGCCGAGGTCGCCGCCCTCGCGCCGGATCTGCTCGGGATGCAGGAGGTGCTGCGCCTCGACCCGACCGAGGGCGACGGGCTCGACCAGGCGCAGGCCGTAGGCGCAGGGTTCGGCTACCACGCTGCCTTCTCGCGCGCCCACGACGAGCGCTGGTTCGGCAACGCAGCGCTCTCGCGCTGGCCCATCGCCCGCAGCGCCACCTTCGAGCTTCCGCGGGTCGGGACCGACGAGCGCCGAACGCTGCTCTTCGCCCTGGTGCAGTCGCCCTTCGGGGACATTCCCTTCTTCGTCACGCACCTGAACTGGAAGTTCGAGGAGGGGCACGTGCGCGAGGCGCAGGTCCGCGAGATCGCCGCCTGCGTGGAGTCGCTGTCGTCCCCCAGGAGCTTCCCTGCCATCCTCGTCGGCGACTTCAACGCCCAGCCCGACTCCGACGAGATCCGCTTCCTCCAGGGGCTCACCTCCCTCGGCGGCTCGCGGCGCGTCTTCTTCCAGGACGCCTTCGCGCTGGCCGGCGACGGCTCGCCCGGCTTCACCTATGCCCGGCGCAACCCCTTCGCCGCCCCCCTCCAGGAGCCCGACCGGCGCATCGACTACGTCTTCGTACACGGCCGCGACGAGCGGCACCGGGGCGACCCCCTGGACGCCCGCGTCTGCTTCGACGCCCCCTTCGAGGGGACGTATCCCAGCGACCACTTCGGCGTGGTGACGAACCTTCGCGCCGAATAGCGGGGCATGCGGGTCGTCTTTTCTGACGGGGACCGGGAATAACCCCCCGGGTTGGCCGTTTTCCGCGGCGGGCGTCGTGGTTGACAGGGACATCTCGGTCGCTACGATGCGCCGCGCTTCGGGGGGGATCACGCCCGATCGAACGGTTGCGCCTTATCCAGGCGCTCCTGTGCTACGTGTCCGCCCCGCGGTCCCATGAGCCCTGCCGGAGCACTCGGAATGTCCAACGATGTGATGATCTACGCAAACGACCTGTCGAAGAGCTTCGGGTCGTTCCGTGCGCTCGACAAGATCAACTTCGAGGTCAAGCGTGGGGAGATCGTCGGATTCCTCGGGCCGAACGGCGCCGGGAAGTCGACCACCATGCGCATCCTCACGTGCTTCATCTCCCCGACGGGGGGGACGGCGCGCGTCAACGGGCACGACGTCTTCGACGCGCCCCTCCAGGTGCGCGAGAGCCTGGGGTACCTGCCCCAGCGCGCGCCGCTCTACCTGGAGATGAGCGTGCTGGAGTACCTGCGCTTCGCCGCCGACCTGCGGCACCTGGACGACAGCACCTTCCGCAAGCGCGCCAAGAGCGTGGTGGAGGTGTGCGGCCTGGCGCAGGTGCTGGGCAAGGAGATCCGCTACCTGTCCCACGGCTACCGGCAGCGCGTCGGTCTGGCCCAGGCGCTCATCCACGACCCGCCCATCCTCATCCTGGATGAGCCGACCAGCGACCTCGACCCCAACGAGAAGGCCGAGTTCCTCGACTACCTGAAGCAGATCGGCCAGGAGCGCACGGTCATGCTCTCCACCCACAACCTGGCCGAGGTCGAGGCCTCCTGCGCGCGCGCCATCATCGTGTCGCGTGGGCGCATCGTGGCCGACGGCCCGCTCGACGAGATCCGCGGCAAGAGCGGCCGGGTGCGGTACGTGGTCTCCATCCAGGAGTCCACCGGCGACGGGCAGTACCGCGGGCGCGGCACGCCTCCCAAGAAAGGCGAGGTCGAGGACACGCTGGGCAAGGTCGACGGCGTGAAGAAGCTGACCGAGCTGCCGACCGACGACCGTGCCCACGCCTACGAGCTGGTGAGCGAGCAGGAGGTCGATCTCCGGCCGGAGCTCTTCAAGGCCGTGGTCGACAAGGGCTGGGTGCTCCTCGAGCTGCACCGCGACGCGCAGACGCTGGAGGACGTGTTCCGCAGCCTCACCATCGGCGACGAGCGCCGCAACCGGACGCTCGGACCGTCGCCCGCCTCCACCGAGGTGGAGGACGAGGAGGAGGAGGACGAAGAGGACTCGGACAGCGAGGAGGACTCGGACGACGCCGGGGCCGACGACGACGAGAAGGCCGCCAAGGCGGACCGGAGCTGACGCCATGCGAAACACCTTCATCATTGCCCGCCGCGATCTCCGCGCGCAGTTCAACTCCCCCGTCGCCTACGTCGTGCTGGGGGGGACGATGTTCCTCCTGGGGGTCTTCTTCTTCCTCGTCCCGCACGTGGGCGGCGCCTTCGCCGGCAGCTTCTGGGACGTCGACCGCGCGACGATGGACCAGATGTTCTCCGCCCTGCCCGTGTTCCTCACGGTGCTGGTCGTCCCCGCGGTGACCATGCGCAGCCTCGCCGCCGAGAAGGGGTCCGGCACGCTGGAGCTTCTCATCACGATGCCCGTCCGGGACAGCGAGGTGATCCTCGGCAAGTACATCGCCGCGTTCAGCATGGTGCTCATCCTGCTGACCTCCACGCTGCTCTATCCGCTGGCCATGTTCGTGTGGCCCTGGCACCTCGGCGCGCTCGACTGGGGCCCCGTTTGGTCGGGGTACCTGGGCTGCGTGTGCTTCGGCGCCGCCGCCGTCGGTGTGGGGATGATGCTGTCCAGCCTGACCGAGAGCGACGTCGTGGCGTTCTTCCTGACGCTGGGCGTGCTCTTCGTGGTCTACGCCATCGGGTGGATCGTTTCGGTGTGGCACCTCGACAACAGCGCCGGGTCGGCGTTCATCGACGCGCTGGGCTTCATCTCGTTCCAGACGCGGTACCAGCCCTTCGCGCGTGGCCTCATCGACACCCGCGCCATCGTCTACTTCCTGTCGGTGACGGTTGTCTGTCTGCTGGTCGCCTTCCGCTCTCTCGAGAGCCGGAAGTGGAGCTGAGAAATGGCCGCCAATAACAGTACTTCCTCCAGCAAGCGCACGAAGACCGCCGTCGAGAGCGGCGTCCTCATCCTCATCATCGCGGCGATCCTCGTCGCCGTGAACGCCCTCTCGGCGCTCGGCGTCTACGCCCGCAAGGACGTCACCAAGACCGAGAAGTACACGCTCTCGAAGGGGAGCGGGAACCTGCTCCGGTCGATGAAGCAGCAGCTGACCATCGACGCTTACGTCACCAAGGGGCTGCCCAAGCTCGACACCTTCGTGCGCGATCTCCGCGACCTGCTCCAGGAGTACAAGAACGCCGGCGGCGGCAAGTTCGAGTACTCCCTCATCGAGCCCAAGGACGAGGAGACGAAGAAGAAGGCCAAGGACGCGGGGCTCATCGAGCAGCCGTTCGGCGAGGCCAGCAACACCGAGGACGAGAAGGCGGCGGTCACGCAGGGCTACATGGGCCTGGTGTTCCGGTACGGCGAGCAGCAGGACGTCATCAAGTTCCTGCCCCCGGACCGCACCGACGGCCTCGAGTTCTGGGTCACCAACAAGATCCGGGAGATCCGCGACAAGGGCGACGACATCCACCACAAGATCGGCGTCCTCACCGGCCACGACGAGATCAAGCCCACGGACAACAACCTCGTCCCCAGCAACATGGGCAAGTTCTCCATGCAGGGGATCATCACGCAGAACTTCCCCTTCTACACGTTCTCCGAGGTCGACCTGAAGGGCGGGGACGCGGAGATCCCGGACGACCTCGACGGGCTCATCATCACCCAGCCCGGCAAGGACATCACCGACAAGGAGCTCCGCCGCATCGACCAGTTCGTCATGAAGGGCAAGGCCCTCGCGGTGTTCGCCAGCATGGTGAACATCAAGGCCAACGACGCCACGATGAACGCGACGATGAGCGCCCACGGCCTCGAGAAGCTCCTCGAGGGCTACGGCATCACCATCAACAAGGACGTGGTGATCGACATCTGGAAGCACGCCCGCGTCGTCGTCCAGACGGCGGGCGGCGCGGCGCAGGCCGAGCTGAACCAGGTCCTCGACGTCCAGGACGACCCGCGCATGAGCGGCGACGAGGCGCTGGTGGACACCAGCTTCCCGTGCCTCTTCCGCGTGGAGGAGATCGCCGTGCCCTTCGCCTCGAGCCTGACGCTCAAGGCCGACAAGCAGCCGGGCGCCAAGCTGAGCGTCGTCATGCGCTCGTCGCCTGCGTCCGTGCACCTGACGGGCGAGACGGTGGATCTCCGGCCCTTCCAGAAGTGGGCGCCGAAGCTCAAGGGCCTCCAGCAGCAGCAGTACGCCGTGGCGGCGGACGTGGAGGGCACCCTCAAGACGGCGTTCCCCGAGGGTGACAAGGAGGGCGTGGAGGCGCCGGCGCAGAGCACCAAGCCGGCGCGCGTGTTCCTCATCTCGTCGTCGATGTTCCTGGCCAACCCCATGGCCCGGCAGGGCGCAGGCCCGGACATGGGCCAGTTCGGGATGATGATGCCCAACCTCGGCGGCGACGAGCAGCTGCTCATGCTGGCCGGCCCCTACGCGCAGCAGTTCGTCACCGGCTCCATCCTCGTGTTCAAGAACACGCTGGACTGGCTCACCGGCGACACGGACCTGCTCGCGGTCAGCGCCAAGATCCTGGCCGATCCAAACCTGGCCTACGGCGACAAGCTGAAGATCAGCATGGACGAGAGCGAGGAGCAGATCAAAAAGCAGATGGAGGATCTGAAGGCGGCCCGCAAGGACGAGCAGGTGAAGGTCGAGCTTCTCCTCATCGCCGGCATCCCGCTGCTGTTCCTCGCCTACGGCCTGGCGCGGTGGCAGATGCAGAAGAAGTCCCGCGCCGAGGCGTCGCTCGCCTAGGCCCTGCGAATCACGGAAAGAACCATGTCGCGCGACAAGCTCATCATCCTAGGCGCCGTCGTACTCGGGTTGCTCGGGTTCCTCGTCTACAAGCAGAGCCAGAAGGACCAGTCGATCGGCCAGCCGACCATGGCGGCCAAGGAGCTGCCCACCATCAGCGCTCCCGACGACATCGACAAGATCAGCCTCACCAACGGGGACAAAGGGGAGATCATCCTCGAGAAGGTGGCCGACCCCGGCGCCGCGGCGGCGGGCGATGGGGGCTCCGGCGGTGTGTGGAAGCTGACCAAGCCCATCACCGCGGCGGCCAACCAGCAGACGGTGAAGGACATCATCGCCAACCTGAAGGAGCTGAAGGCCGACTCGCAGATCAACCTCAAGCTCGACGACGAGGTCCGCAAGGACAAGCAGCTCGACGCCGCGCACGGCGTGCACGTCGTGGCCTGGAAGGGCGGAGAGAAGAAGGCCGACGAGACCTTCGGCAAGAGCGGTCCCGCGGGGCAGCTGGTCATCCTCGCCAGCCAGCCCGACCAGGTCTGGGCGGCCAAGGGCTACTCCGCGTACCTCTACACGAAGGAGGTCAAGGACTACCGCGACAAGGACATCTTCAAGTTCGACGACGGCAACGCGTCGCAGGTGACCATCGTCAACACGCACGGGACGCTCTCGTTCACCAAGGGCGACAAGTGGGTGGGCACGATCGACAAGAAGCCCATCCCCGGCTTCAGCGAGGACAAGGTCAAGGACCTGCTGCGCCACTACAAGGCGCTCACCGCCGACGACTTCGGCGACGGCAAGTCCGTGGCCGACACGGGGCTCGACAAGCCCGAGGCGACCATCTCCATCGTGCTCAAGGACGGCGCCGGGAAGTACGACCTGCTCGTCGGCAAGACCTCCACCGGCACGAACCGCTGGGCCAAGCGGCCCGACGGCGACATGATCTACCAGATCACCAACTTCTCGTCGGAGTGGGTGACCTCCGACGCGTCCAAGTTCGCCGCCGCCTCCGACGCCGGCGCGGGGTCGGACGCCGGGATCAAGGTTTCGGAGCGCCCCAAGAAGTAGTACGGGAGCGAGATGGACCTGTTCGGCCACCTCGACTCCTACGACTACGGCGAGGTTCACTTCAAGCTCGACAAGGCGACCGGTCTCCGCACCATCGTCGCCATCCACGACACGCGGATGGGGCCCGCCCTCGGCGGCTGCCGCTTCATCCACTACGAGTCGGACGAGGCCGCCGTCATCGACGCCCTCCGCCTCGCCCGGGGGATGACCTACAAGGCCGCGCTGGCCGGTCTCCCCCACGGCGGCGGCAAGAGCGTCATCGTCCGGCCCGCGACGCACTTCGACCGGGTGGCGCTCTTCCGCGCCTTCGGGAAGTTCATCGACGATCTGCGCGGGCACTACATCACCGCGGAGGACAGCGGGACCGGGCTGGAGGACATGGAGGTCATCCGCTCGGTGACGAAGTGGGTCACGGGGGTCGATCCCTCGCACGGCGGCTCGGGCGATCCCTCGCCGTTCACCGCGCTCGGCGTGCGCCGTGGCATCGAGGCCTGCGTCGAGCACCAGCTCGGCAAGGACAAGCTGCAGGGCGTGCACGTGGCCTTGCAGGGCGTCGGGCACGTGGGCTACCACCTGTGCAAGGAGCTCCACGCGAGCGGCGCGCGGCTCACGGTGGCCGACGTCGATCCGCTCAAGGCCGAGCGCGCGCAGCGCGAGTTCGGGGCCAAGGTGGTGCCCCTCGACGCCATCTTCGACGTCGACTGCGACGTCTTCGCCCCCTGCGCCCTCGGCTCTGCGCTCAACGACGACACCATCCCCCGCCTCAAGGCGCGCATCGTCGCCGGCGCCGCGAACAACCAGCTCGCCGCCTCGCGCAACGGCGACGACCTGCACGCCCGCGGCATCCTCTACGCCCCCGACTACGCCATCAACGCGGGCGGTCTCATCAACGTGGCCCAGGAAGTGGTGGGCTACGACGAGGCTGCGGCGCGCGACAAGACGCTCAAGATCCACACGACCATCGCCGAGATCGTCCAGCGCAGCGAGAAGCTCAAGGCGCCGACGTACAAGGTGGCGGACATGCTCGTGGAGGAGCGGCTGGCGGCGGCGCGGCCGCGCTGACCGCCCCCAGCTCGCGCGCCACGACGTCGAGCGGCGCCTCGCCCAGCGCACGCCACGCGGCGAGGCGCGCGTCGAGGTCGCCGCCGGCGTAGAGCAGCTCCGCCGCGAGCGCGCCTCCCAGCACCACCACCGGTCGCTCACGCGCGAGGCGCGTCAGCGAGTCCACCGCGTCGTCGTCCACGTGCGAGAGAAGCCGGGTGCGCACCGCGGGTGACGCCACGACCGCCGCCTGCGCCAGCACCACGTCGTCGTGCAGCACCACCAGCGCCGTCGCGCGGTCCTCTTCGCTCAGCACGCGCAGGACCCCGCACGCGAGCGCCCGCTCCGGCGGCGGCCCCATCGCGCGCACCCGCGAGTCCGCCACTGGGGGGCACGCGCGCTCCACCAGCAGCAGCTCCCGCGCCCGCCCCTCGACCGCGCGGCGCCCGTCCACCTCGCCGCTCCCCAGCGCCCGCTCCGCGTCGTCACGCAGCCGCCCCTCGAGCTTCGCCAGCCGCGCCGGGAGGCTCGCGGGGTCGACCTCGAGGCCCAGGTGCAGCTTCACCCCCCGCTCCACCGTCGCGGCGTCGCGCAGCCTTGGCACCGCGCGCATGTCTGCGTCCATGGCCAGCCGCACCTGCACCAGCGCGCTCGTGCCGCGCGGATACTGCAGCGGGGCCAGCAGCCGCTCGAGCGCGTAGAGGGCGAGGTCGAGATCGGCCGGCCCCGAGCGGCGCGCGGGGTCGCGCAGCGAATCGCGCACCTCCAGCAGGTGCTTGCCGATCCACGCGTCGCGGTCCACCACCTCCTGCGGCCGCTCGGGCTGGGTCCACGTCGCCACCACGCCGCGCAGCAGCTCACCCGAGGCGTCGCCCAGCTTCGACTCGTCCTCCAGGCGCGCGCGCTCCTCGACCAGCACGCGCTCCAGCAGCTCCCTCTCCAGGCGCGGCCTGGCCAGCGCGCTCCCCAGCGGGGCCACGTCCGGGAGCGTCCCCGTGAACGCGGCCAGCGCCTTGGCGGCCTCCTCCAGGGCATGCGCCCGCGCGCGGAACGCGAACAGGTTCAGCGACGTCCCGCGCACTGCTCCCTCCGTGTCCTCGGCCATCACCGCGTCCATGCCCACCCGCGACAGCACCTCGGGCGGCGCCACCGCGTTCGCTCGCGCCGCGAGCCGCGGGTCGGCCGCCGCCATCCACCCGATGGCGCTGTCCTCTGCCTGCGCGAGCTCCGTCGTGCGCGCCCGCTCCTCCGCGGGCGTCGGCCCCACCGCCCCGGATGGCGCCCGCACCGCTCCGCCCGTCGCCCCGCAGCCCGCGGCCAGCAGCGCGCACAGGGAGGCCGCGGCCACGCGCGTCATTCGCCCATCACCTTCACGATGAGCCGCTTGTCCCGCTGGCCGTCGAACTCGGCGTAGAAGACCTGCTGCCACGGTCCGAGGTCGAGCCGCCCGCGGGTCACCGGGAGGATGACCTCGTGGTGGACCAGCAGCGACTTCAGGTGGGCGTCCCCGTTGTCCTCCCCCGTCTGGTGGTGGCGGTAGTCCTCGCGCGCCGGGGCCAGCTTCTCCAGCCACTGCCAGATGTCGGCGTGCAGGCCGCTCTCGTCGTCGTTGACGAAGACGCCGGCGGTGATGTGCATGGCGCTGACCAGCATCATCCCCTCCGACACCCCGCTGCGCGCGAGGATTGGCTCGAGCGTGGGCGTCAGGCGCACCAGCTCTCGCTTCTTCTGCGTGTGGAACGTGAGGTACTCGGTGTGGGCCTTCATCGCGGCGGCCCAGCATAGCGCCCCGGCCGGTCGCTCGCCCTCGAGGCGCCCGTGGACCTACGGCCCGCAGCGCCCGCGCAGCTGCGTGCGCCCCAGCAGCAGCGTGCACGTCGAGAGCGCGTCCATCGACACCACGCCGTCGCGCGGGCAGGCCGGGTCGGAGACGCCCGGGACCAGGTCGATGTCGGTCGTGAGCGACCAGTCGCCGATCTTCACCGCGGCGGCGCGCACCAGGCTCGTCTTCACCAGGCCGGAGGCGGCGTACATCTGCTCCTTGCTGGGGCGGGCGCGCCCCGCAAGGATGCGGCCCACGCGCGTGGTGGTGAGGAGGTCGGTGCGGTGCGCCCCCGTGTCGAGCAGGAGGTCCACCCCGTGGCCGTCGATGCTCGCCTGGAGCACGAAGGCCAGCCCCCGGATGGCGCTCGCGTTGTCCTCGCACAGCCGCACGCGGCCCGGCACGAGCTCGCGCCCGTTCACCTGCTCGAGCGCCTTCGCGGCGTCGTCCCACGGGGCCGTGCGCATCTCCCGGTTGGGCAGGTCCAGCACCACCGCGTCCCCGGCCGAGGCCAGCCACTGCGGCGACACGAACGCGCCGATCCCGATGCGCGCGATGGGCTCCGGCACGTCGGTCACCAGCATGGGTCCATCGGCCAGGGCGCCCCAGTCGTCGATGGTCACCCCCGGGTGCTCCACCGAGTAGGCCGTCACCGCGCGCCCGGTGTGGTCGCTGCCCACGTCGCCCAGCGGCTTCATGACCAGGCCCACCTTGCGCGCGACCCAGCTCGCGATGACGTGCGAGTTCGCGCCCGTGTCCACCAGCATCCACACCGGCTCGCCCGCCACCGTCCCGTGCACCAGGGGGAGGGGGAACTTGCGCCCGTTGAGATCGAACCGCAGCGCGACGCGGCGCGGACCCGCGGAAGCCTCGACGGGCGCGACCACGGCGGCCGACGACTCCGGCAGCGACGCTGCGAAGCTCGCGTTGGGAGCCGCCGGGGGCGGCGGAGCCAGCGTTGCGGGACCACCGCACGCGACCAGCCCCACCAGCACCAGCGAAGCGCGCAGAGCCACGAGGCTCATCTTAGCGCGCCGCGGCAGGTCGCCTAGGCCGTGTGAATCACACGGCACAGACTCCCGAAGGTCGCCTAGGCCGTGTGAATCACACGGCACAGACTCCCGAAGGTCGCCTAGGCCTTGCGGAAGATCTCCATGACCGTCGAGAGCAGCTTGAGGGCCTCGTCGCGCGGGCGCTGGAAGGCGTTGCGGCCCATGATGCTCCCGAAGCCGCCGCCCGCCGCGATGGCGCGGATGTCCTCGAGCAGCGACTCGGTGTCGCGCGCCTCGCCGCCGGAGAAGATGACGATGCGCTTGCCGTTGAACGCGCTCTGCACGACGTGCTTCACGCGCTCGGCCAGCGTCTTCACGGGGATGGCGTACTTCTCGTAGACCTTCTTGGCCTCGGCCTGCTCGATGAAGTCGGTCGGCGGCTTGACCTTCACGATGTGGGCGCCCAGCTGGCAGGAGATCTGCGCCGCGTAGGCCACGACGTCGATCGCCGTCTCGCCCTGCTTGGACATCCCCTCGCCGCGCGGGTACGCCCAGACCACCGTCGGCAGCCCGACCTCCTTGGCCTCGAGCACGAGCTCGCGCAGCTCCTCGTACATCACGTTGCGGTCGGCCGAGCCGGGGTAGATCGTGTACCCGATGGCCGAGCAGCCGAGGCGCAGGGCATCGGTCACGCCCGAGGTGACCGCGCTGCAGGGGTTGGCGAGCTTCGGCAGCGTGTCGCTGTTGTTCACCTTGAGGATGAGCGGCACCTGGCCGGCGAACTTGTCGGCCGAGGCCTCCAGCGAGCCGAGCGGCGCCGCGTACGCGTTGCAGCCCGAGTCGATGGCGAGCTGGAAGTGGTAGTCGGGGTCGTAGGCGGGGGGGTTGGGCGCGAACGAGCGCGCCGCGCCGTGCTCGAAGCCCTGGTCGACGGGGAGGATGACGAACTTGCCCGTCCCGGCGAGCGCGCCGTGGTTCATGATGCGCGCGAGGTTCGTCTTCACCCCGACGTTGTCGCTCGAATACCAGGAGAGGATCTGCTTCACGCGGTCGGTCGCTTGGGCCATGGTGAGGCGAGGGTACCCACGGGGCAGCCGCGTGCAAGGGTGGACCACCTGGGGTAAAGCGTCCGGGTCATGAGCGAGTCCAGCAGCGCCATCCACGCTTCGACCGTCGTCGGCACCACCCTCGAGGCCCACATCACGGCAGGCACGCGCGGGGCGCCGGGGGCGACCGGAGAGCTCGGCTCGCTCCTCAACGCCATCGCCCTGGCCGTCCGCATCATCCACACCCGCGTCCGCGCCGCGGGGCTCGCCGACATGCTCGGGTACACCGGGGACACCAACGTGCAGGGCGAGGAGGTGCAGAAGCTCGACGTCCTGGCCAACGAGATCCTCATCGCCGTCCTCGAGAAGAGCGGTCGCTGCGCTGCCATCGCCAGCGAGGAGCTCGAGGAGGCCCGCATCTTCCCCGGCTCGGGCAAGTACATCGTGGCCTTCGATCCGCTCGACGGCTCGAGCAACATCGACGTCAACATCTCCATCGGCACCATCTTCTGCGTGCTGCGCGCGCCGGTGGACGGCAGGCCCGTCCTCGAGGGCGCGCTCGTGCCGGGCACGCAGATCGTCGCCGCTGGTTACTCGGTCTACGGGAGCGCGACGACGCTCATCCTGTCGACCGGGCAGGGCGTGCACGGCTTCACGCTCGACCCCGGCGTGGGCGAGTTCTTCCTCTCGCACCCGCGCATCCGCTGCCCGGAGCGCGGGAGCATCTACTCGGTCAACGAGGGCAACAGCGTTCGCTGGGACGAGTGCACGCGCCGGTGGGCCGCCTGGATCAAGAGCGAGGACAAGGCGCAGGGCCTCCCCTACGGGCACCGCTACGTCGGCTCGCTGGTGGCCGACGCGCACCGCACGCTGCTCAAGGGCGGCATCTTCGCCTACCCGTCGGACAAGAAGAGCCCCGGCGGCAAGCTGCGCCTCCTCTACGAGGCGAACCCCATGGCCTACCTCTTCGAGCAGGCCGGCGGGATGGCCACCAACGGCGTCGACCGCATCCTCGACATCGTCCCCACCGGCCTGCACGCCCGCACCCCGCTGGTGCTCGGCAGCAAGCACGAGGTGGAGACGTACCGGGACTTCGCGCGCGGCGTCCGGTAGGACGTCCGGACCGCTGCTCACGCCCCGAGCTGCGCTGCTCCGGGCGGCGGGACCGGTGCTCCGGGACGGAGCGAGGCTGCTCGGGACGTGAGGGGCGCTGCTCACGGGGGCCCGAGGCATGCTCCGCCCGTCCCGGGCGGCGGCCGCGAGGGGAGGGCCGCTGCTCCCGGCCGGAGCGACGCTGCTCGCGACGTCCCAAGGGCTGCTCGGCACCTCCTCGCCAGTGCTCGCGCCGCGAGCAGTGCCGCGGGCGCCGCCGGGAGCGCTGCTCACGACCTTTCCGGCGTCCGGGACGCTATCATCCTCCTCATGCCCACCGGCGGAGCCCCTCCGGTCGCGCCCCGGCCGAGCGCCGCGGTCCAGATGGACATCGAGCGCCCGGTCGCGATCGTCCGCGCCGCCTTCCTGGACGTCGACCTCGTCGTGCGCGACAAGATCCACCGCGGCATGCGGTTCGAGTGGATCCCGCGCGACGCCAGCGGCGAGCGCCGCCTCCGGCAGAAGGTGTTCGTGATGGGCCGGGTCGTCACCGAGGACGTCGTGATCGAACCCGGCCCCGGCGACACCTGGGTGAAGCGCTTCGTCGAGGGGCCCAACGCGGGCACGCGCTTCGTCGCCGGCTTCGAGGCCCTCGCCCCCGCGCTCACCCGCGTCCGCATGGAGGCGTACGTCGGCCCGCGCGGCTTCGCCCTCGGCCTCGGCAAGCTGTCGCCGCTCGGCCTGGAGAAGGCGATGCAGCGCGTGATGGGCGAGTACAAGGCGGCGCTGCAGGCCTACGAGCCGGGGCGCGCGCGGGGCACCGTGCTGGCGGCGCTGGCCGTGGCGCAGCACCACTCGCTCGCGATGAGCGCGATGGACGAGGCCAGGCGCAAGGCCCTGACGGCCACGCTGCTCGAGGCGGCCTGGGCCATCGCGTGCGTGGACGAGGGCCCCAACGAGGCCGAGCGCGACGCCATGCGCGCCATCGTCGCGGGCATCTGGCACGCGACGCTCGGCGCGGACCTGGAGGAGCGCATGGTGAAGGCGGCCGTCGACGCGATGGACCGGCAGGGTGTCGAGGCGCGGTGCGACGCGCTCGGCGCGCGCCTGAAGGCGCTGGGCTTCGGGGCGCTCGGGGTCTCGCTGGCCGTGCTCGTCGCCGAGGTGAGCCACGGTCTCGACGCCGTCGAGCTCGCCGCGCTGCACCGCCTCGCGGCCGCGGCGGGCCTCGACGAGCTCGACCTGGAGGGCATCGTGCGCGACACCGAGGCCGCGCTCTCGGGCGGCGAGAGGCTCTCGCAGGTGTCGCAGTTCGTGTAGGCGCGGTCAGACCCCGGTCGCGTCGGGCGCCCAGATGACCTTGTGCAGCTGCACCTGCACCCGCACCGGCAGCCCGTCGGCCAGCACCCACGCCACCAGGTCGCGCGGCGCGAGCTTGCCGAACACGGTGCTCGCCAGCAGGTTCGGCGTGCGGCCGGCGAGGCGGCGCTCGTGGACCACGGCGCGCATCCACTCGTAGTCGGCGCGATCGGCGAGGACGAACTTGAGCTCGTCGCCCGGGCCGATGTGCTCGAGGTTCGACCAGCGGTTGCGGTGCGACTCGCCGCTGCCCGGGCACTTGAGGTCCATGACCTTGTGCACGCGCGGGTCGACCCGCGACACGTCCGCCTCGCCGCTCGTCTCCACCAGCACGGTCTTGCCCGCGTCGCACAGCTCGCGCATGAGCGGAAAGGCGCCGGGCTGCAGGAGCGGCTCGCCCCCGGTGAGCTCCACCAGCGGCGTGCCGAGCCCGAGCGCCTTCGCCAGCACGTCCTCGCGCTTCATGCGCGCGCCGCCGTAGAAGGCCTGCGGGGTGTCGCACCACGCGCAGCGGAGGTTGCAGCCCGTCGTGCGGACGAAGGTGCACGGCAGCCCGGCGAAGGTCGATTCGCCCTGGATGCTCGCGTAGATCTCGTGGATGACGAGCGTGTCCTCGAGGCTCAACGCGCGCCTCCGTCGCTCAGCCACAGGTCGGGCACCGGCCACTCGCCGGCGTCGGCGTCGTAGGTGGGCGAGGGGGGCGGGACGACTGTGACGACGAGCGGCGCCATGGGCCTGGTGTAGTAGCGGACGAGCCCGTACACCGCGCCGGCCACGCCCGCCAGCGCGAAGACCATGAGCCGGAGCATCGGCGACGCGAGCAGCGGCGGCAGCGCGAAGCGGGCGGCGGTCGGCTCGAAGCGGCGGCGGGGTTTCTTCGCAAAGGTCACGGCCTAGGCTAGCGTTACCCCCGATCGTGAAAGGGGCAATCGCGACCGTCGCCCTGCCGCTGCTCTTCTCGGTGGCCTGCGCGGGTGCGCCCGAGGCTCCGCCCGCGCCCCCGCGGCCGATCGTCCGGCCCGAGCCGCCCCCGCCGCCGCTCCCGGCCTGGACGTACTGGGAGGCGGTCGAGGTCCCGATGGTGGAAGGCGGCACGGCGGTCGAGCTGCCGCTCGACGTGGCGGTGGTCGGTCACGCGGGGGGGGCCGCGGCGCGCTGGGCGGCGGCGCCGCGCGCGCTGCGCGAGGCGGTGCAGGCGCACGGCTTCGCGGTGACGCGCCCGCCGCACCCCCAGTCGCGCCTCGGCGACTTCTACGCCTCCCTGCGCGACGACCGCGTGGCCTGGGTCCTCACGCTGGACACCATGTTCTTCCTCTCGCACGTCGCGCTCGACCGGGCGATGGCCGACCTCGACGCGCAGCTCATCGCGCCGGCGCTCGCCACCATGCTCCGCCGGCTCGAGCTCCGCCTGGCGGCCGAGAGCCGCGGCGCGGGCGCCGACATGGCGCCGGCCTACCTGGTGGCGCGCGGCGTGGTCGCCGTGGCGCTGGCCCTGGTGCAGCCGGACTACGCGCCGCCCCCCGAGCTCGCGCCGCTGGTCGACGGCGAGAGGTCGCGCGTGCTCACGCACGTGGGCATCGCGGGCAGCCCCTGGCTCGGTGTCCCGCTCGACTACTCGGCCATGTCGCCGCGCGGCGCCGCCGATCGCGACGACGCGCACGCCGGCTGGTTCCGCGCCGTGGCCTGGCTGTCGGGCGCGGCGCTGGCGCTCGACGGAACGGGGGAGGGCGCGGCGCGCTCCGGCGCCGACGTGGGGACGGCGCGGGTCCACACGCGGGCCGCGCTGCTGCTCGCGCGCCTGCTCGACTACGACGTCGACGCCGAGGCCGCGAGCGCGTGGGACCGCGTGGAGCGCGCGGACGAGCTGCTGGTGGGCGACTCGGACGACGCCACGCCGCGCGACCTGTCGCTCGTCGCGGCCGCGCAGAAGCTCGATCTGCGCAGCGGCGACTGGTTCTCCAACGTGGCCTCGGTGGACCGCGTGCGCCACGCCCTCAGCAGGGCGCGCGAGGCCCACGTGGACGACGGCTCCCTCGGGTCGGTCGTGCCGAGGACGGTCGTCGAGGCGCTGCTGCCCATCGGCCGCCTCGCCCCCGGGTTTCGCCTGGTGGGCCCGCGCGCGACGCCCGACGGCGAGCTGCTGCAGTCCCTCGTCTACCCGCTCGTCGGGGCGTTCACCGGCAACGAGCCCCCGGCGAGCGCGCGGGACGGCGTGCGCGCGATGCCGGGTGCGCTCGACGTCGCGGCCTGGCTCGGCTCGGCCGAGGCGCGCGCCGAGCTGCACGCCGCGCACGACGACGCCTACGCGCGCTACCCCGAGACGCTGGACCGCCTCCGGGCCGCCCGCCCCGCCGACGGCGCGCTCGAGCGCCACCGCACGCCGTACCTCTCCATGCTCGACGCCCTGGAGACGCTGCTCCGACCCTCCATCGGCGACCGCGTGCAGCCCGGCGCCGCCAGCGTGGAGGGGCGCGCCCGCAAGGCCGAGATCGCGCTGGGCGCGTGGACCGAGCTCCGCCACGACGCCACGGCGATGTCGCGCGTCGAGGTCCTCGACCTGCGCCTCGCGCCCCACACGCCGTCGGAGTCTGCCGTGCCGGTGTTCGTGGAGCCCCACCCCGAGGCCATCGCCAAGCTGGTCGCGCTCGTGCGCCAGGCCGAGCGCGCGCTGCTCGCGTCGGGGATGCTGCCCCGGAGCGCGCCCGGCGTGCAGGTGCTGGAAGAGGTGGACGACCTCCTGTGGACCGCGCTCGGCGTCGCCGTGCACGAGGCCTCGGACCGCGCCGTGCCACCCGAGCTCCTGCGGGCCCTCGGCGGCTTCCCCGCCCGGCTGCGCGCGCTCGAGGCGGCGCTGGCCAGCTCGGGGGCGGTGGACGTGCCGCTGGTGGTCGACGTCCACACCGACCGCCCGTCGGGCCGCGCGCTCGAGGAGACGCTCGGCCGCATCGAGGAGCTGTGGACGGTGATGCGCGAGCCCGAGAGCCACCGCCTGTGGCTCGCGGTGGGGGCCTCGATCCCGCACGCCGAGCGCACGCAGCCCGCAGCCCAGCGCGCCAGCGACGGCGCCTGGCGCGCGCGCATCGCCGCCGAGGGCGACGCGCCGGCCGAGGCGCTCGAGCAGAAGTACCTGGTCAAGCCGGAGTGAGGCCGGGCAGGACGAGGCACACGTCGCCGAACTCGTGGTCCTGGTAGCCGCGCTGCTCGGCGTGGGCCCACGCGCGCGCGAGGAGCGGCTCCGGCGCGAAGGCGTGCATCAGCTCGCGGTGGGACGAGCCCAGCTCGTGCAGGCCCGTGAGCAGCCCGTCCACCACGCGGGGCCGGAAGCGCCGGTCGATGCGCAGGTCGGTCGTGCCCTCGCCGCCCACGAGCTCGCCCCCGTGCAGGCGCGCGCACCCCTCCAGCGCGCGCACGACGGTGGTGCCCGCCGCGACGACGCGCCGGCGAGCGAGGCGGGCTTCCGCGATCGCGCGCACGGTGGCCGCGGGCACGTCGAAGTGCTCGGGGAGGGGCAAGGCGGCGTCGAGCGCGGCGTCGCCCGTGGACGACAGGCCGGCGGCGTGGGTGAGCCACGCGAGGCGCACGCCACGCGCGCGCAGGGCGCCGAAGAGGCTCCAGGTGAGCGCCCGCCCGGCGCTGGGCATCTCGACGGCCCACGGGCGCGCGGCGAAGGGCGTCTGCACGTGCCAGAGCTCCAGAGCGCGCGCGACGTGCGCGTACTGCACCGGGTGGCCGTGACGGTACAGCGCCCCCCAGAGGGCTGCCCCGGAGCGCGAGAAGCGCAGGTCCACCAGGCGCGGCTGCGCGGGGTCCACGCGCTCGAGGGTGGCCACGAGCTCCGGCCCGACGAGCAGCGCCTCGCGGGCAGAGAGGCGCGGCGGCAGGGGTCGGTGCTCGGTCCGCGTGTGCCAGTCGCCGGCGCCGAAGAGGACGGCGCGCCAGCGCTCGTCACCGAGGTGCGCGGCGAGGCGAAGCTCGACGGGCTCGCCGCGCGCGGTGACCGCCTCGAGCGACGCCGGCACCGTGGCCGCGTCGTTGACGACCAGGAGATCGCCCTGCGCCAGCGCGCCCGGGAGGTCGCGTACGCGGGCGTCGCGCAGGGTGAGGGCGCGCGGATCGATGAGGAGCAGGCGCTCGTCGAGCGGCTCCTCGCGCGGCCAGCTGGCGGGGACCACCGGTCACCTCCCTTCCCAGGAGGCGGCCTCGACCCGGGCTCCGTTCGGCACGGCGCTGGCGTCCCGCACGAGCCGCACGATGCGCGCGGCGACGACGTCCGGCGCGAGCAGCGCGGCGCGGTCGGCGCCGGGCAGCGCCTCGGCGTGCATCACGGTGTCCATCTCGCCCGGGTCCACCGTCACCACGCGCACCCCCGTCCCCTCGAGCTCCGCGCCGAGGATGCGCCCGAGGTGATCGAGCGCCGCCTTGGACACGCCGTAGGCCCCCCAGCCCGAATAGGCCCCGACGGCCGCGTCCGACGTGACGTGGACGACGAGGCCGCGCCCGCGCAGCGCCATGGGCGTGACGAGCAGCTTCGCCAGCCGGAAGGGTCCGACGAGGTTCACCGCCAGCGCGCGCTCGAGCGCCTCGCAGCCTGTGTCGAGCAGCGGGCGCAGGGGGACGTGGCCCAGCGTGCTCGCCGCCTGCACCAGCAGCTCGACCGGGCCGACCAGCGCGGCGGCCGCGGCGGCGATGGCGTGCGGCGCCCTCTTGTCCCCGACGTCCGCGGCCACGGCGTGGGCCTCTCCCCCGGCCGCGCGGATGCCTCGCACCACCTGCTCGAGCTCCTCGCTGGGCCGCGCCACCAGCGCCACGCGCGCTCCCGCGGCCACGAGCCTCCGCGCCAGGGCCGCCCCCAGGCCCCGGCTCGCCCCGGTCACCACCGCCGCTGCTCCCCGAAGTTCCATCTCGTGCTCCTCGCCTCCAGCATGGCGCCGCCGCTCCCGCAGGTTGTCCTCCTTGCCAAGGCATTGGCAGAGCTCCAACATGTCGGCGTGGACTCCGACGTCGCCGCCCGCCTCGGCGCCAACATCGGCGCGCTCCGCGAGGGCCGCGGCCTCACCCAGCAGCAGATGGCAAAGCTCGCCGGCGTGCCTCGCGCCACCTGGGCGCACCTCGAGAGCGGCAGCGCCAACCCCACGCTCGCCGTCCTCCACCGCGCCGCCTCCGCCCTCCAGGTCACCATCGAGGAGCTCATTCGGGCGCCCCGCCCCGCGGTGAAGCACTTCCCCGCCAGCACGGTCCCCGTGCGCACCCGCGGGTCCGTGTCCATCCGCAAGCTCCTGCCCGATCCCATCCCGGGCATGGAGATCGACCGCATGGAGCTGCCCGCGGGGGCTCGCCTGGTCGGCATCCCGCACGTGGCAGGCACCACCGAGTACCTCACGTGCGAGCGCGGCACACTCGTGCTCGTCGCCGCGGGCGAGTCGTGGACGCTGTCGCCGGGCGACATCGTGGTCTTCCGGGGCGACCAGCGCCACTCGTACGCCAACCCGGGCGACCGGGCTGCTGTGGGCTACTCGGTGGTGGTGCTCGCGCGCGTCGTGTGACGCTACGCTGCCGCCGTGACCGCCCCTCCCCCCGGCCCGCCCTGGGATCTCCCGCTCGCCGAGGCGCCGCTCGCCTTCGTCGACCTGGAGATGACGGGCCTCGACGCTGCCCGCGACCGTGTGGTCGAGGTGTGCATCGAGCGCGTGGTGGGGGGCGAGCGCCAGCTGCTGCTCAGCACCCTGATCGACCCGGGGGAGCGCGTCGGCGGCGCGGCCCACGTGCACGGCCTGGACGCGCAGGCCCTCGCTGGCGCGCCGCGCTTCGAGGCCATCGCGGGCGACGTGATGAAGGCGCTCCAGGGCGCCATCCTCGTCGCCCACGCGGCGGTGTGGGACGTGCGCTTCCTCGCGGCCGAGCTCGCGCGCGCGGGCATCGTGATGGGCGTCGAGCACTGGCTGGACACCCTGGTGCTCGCGCGCCGGTCCTTCGCGTTCCACTCCTACTCGCTCGACGCGCTCTGCCGCGAGCTCGGCATCGATCGCGGCCAGGCCCACCGCGCCGAGAGCGACGTCCGCGCGATGCGCGTCGTGTTCGACCGCTGCGTCGCGGTGCTCGCGCCGGTCAGCGCCCGGGACCTCTGGGAGGTGCGCATCGGCGAGCGGCGCGCTCGCCAGGCCATCGTGGACGCGTGCGAGGCGGCGGCCAAGCACGGCGCTCCGGTGGTGGTGACCTACCGGCCGGCGCGCAAGCCCCCCCAGGAGCTGTCCATGGTGCTGGTGGAGGTCCGCTCCGACCTCGACCCGCCGGGCGTTGTGGGGTATCAGCTCCCCGGACGAGGCCGGAGACAGCTGCGTGCCGACCGCATCCTGCGCGTCGAGCCCGCTCCCGCTCCGGTCGCCCCCTGAAAGCCTTCGATGCGTCGTCTCTCGCTCCTCTTCGTTGCGTCGTGCGCTGCCGTCGCCGCCTGCGGACCCTCGCTGGCGAACCAGGGCCCCGTGCGGGCGCCTCTCGCCGCCCAGTGGTTCGAGCGCGCCAAGACGAGCTACCGGGCGGCCGACTTCGACGACGCGCGCGACTCCGCGCGCCACGCCGTGGGCGCCGCCCCGAACGACGCGGAGATCCGCGAGCTGTCGGCGCGCATCGCCCTGGTGCGGCTCGACTTCGAGGAGGCGCTGCGGCTGACCGAAGGCCTCGAGTCCCCCGCCGCGCACGGCATCCGGGGCCGCGCCTTCTGGTTCACGGGCGACCTGGAGCACGCGGCGGACGAGCTCGAAGCCATGCTCACCGACCCGACCGTCAAGGACGGCTGGGCGCGCGACGTCGCGGGGCTGGCGCGGCGGGGCGCCGGCCGCCACCCCTTCGGCATGGAGGGCGGACTGGTGGGCGCGGTGGAGATGCCGCGTGCGCTCGAGCGGGTCGCGCTGGGAGCCGCCAACGTGGTTCCCTGCGAGCTCGACGGCGAGCGCATCCTGGCTCTGGTCGCGACGGGGACGAGCGAGGTGCTGCTCGACACCAACTCGCGACGCGAGGCCGCGTGGGTCAACCTGCGCTTCGACCGCCTCGAGGTGAAGGACGTGCCCGCGCTGGTGCAGGACCTGTCGCCCATCACCCGTCAGCTGGGCGTGCCCATCAAGGCGCTCATCGGAGCGCAGTTCCTTCGCCACGCGCACGCGACGTTCGACCGCCGCGGCGATCAGTTCGTCGTGCGCCGGAACGAGGCCGCGGCCCCGCCCGACGCCAGCCGCGTCCCCCTCTACTACGTGCGCGGGGGCGGCATGCTGCTGCGCGCCACCATCAACGCCAAGGGCGACGACCCCATCCCCCTGCTGGTCGACAGCTCGCGCCCTTTCCCGCTCTTCCTGCAGGACTCGGCGTGGAAGAAGATCGGCGTCGACGTCGCCTCCCTGCCTCCGGTCCCCGACGCGCCCAACATCAAGCACGGTATGGTCCCCATGTTCCGCATGGGCGGGTTCGATCTCGCGAAGATGCCCGCCATCGAGGGCGGCGATTTCAGCGAGATCGCCAACGGCGTGGACATCGACCTGGGCGGCGTGGTCGGGGCCGACCTCCTCGCCTTCTTCCGCGTCACCTTCGCCGACGACGGTCGCTTCATGTGGATCGAGCCGGACCCGACGTTGCTCGGCCCAGGCTCGCAGCCCGGACCGTCGCAGCCCCCGCCTGGCGCAGGAGGCCCGCCTGGCCCGGGCCCCGGCGCAGCGCCGCCCGCCGCCGCCCCTCCCGCCGGCACTCCACCCCCCGCGCGTGCACCATGAGCAGCATCGTCATCGCACGGCTCGCCGTCTACGCGGGGAGCTTCGACCCCCCGACGACCGGGCACATGGACCTCATCGAGCGCGCCTCCGCGCTCTTCAGCGACGTCATCGTCGGTATCGGCCGGCACCCGACGCGCAGCCCCCTCTTCACGGTGGAGGAGCGGCTCGACCTCGTGTCGCGCGCTTCGGCGCACCTGCCGAACGTCACGGTCGAGGCCTTCGATGGCCTGCTCATCCACTACTGCAAGCGCAAGGGCGCGCGGGTCATCGTGCGGGGCCTGCGCGCGGCCACCGACTTCGAGTACGAGCTGCAGATCGCCCACGCCAACGCCGATCTCGAGCCCGACGTCGATACCGTCTTCCTGCCGACCCGCACGAAGAACGGCTTCATCAGCGCGTCGCTGGTGCGCGAGATCGCCAGCCACGGGGGCGACGTGAGCCGCTACGCCCCTGCGCTCGTGTGCGAGGCGCTGCACAAGAAGTTCAAGCGGGACTGAGACCTATCGGCAAGGCGAAGGAGCGCGGCGCGCAAGCATCCGGGCAAGCCACACGGGCAGCGACGGGGAGGCGGCGCCGTCCCTGCGCGGATGCACGAAGAGCCACGCGTTGCGGCGGACCGCGAGGACGAGCAGCGCCGCCACGGCCACGGTGACGCCCGCGAACACCAGCGCCGGGCCACCCCAGTCGACTCCCCCGAGGCCCACGGCCAGCATCACCACGCAGGCCGCGTGGACCCCCGCTCCGATGGCCACACGGCGCCCGGACGAGACCACACGGGTGTCACGCCGGAGCAGCCGCTTGCCCGTCCATGCCAGGGAGAGCGCCACGGCGACGCCGGCGACCACGACTGGCGCGAGCACGGGCAGCTCACGGCCGACCACTCCGACGCCCACCCAGGTCAGCGCGCAGAACCAGGACCAGTAGAAGCACCCCAGCGCGGCGGCGCGGACGAGCGCGGGGGCGCGGTCGAGACGCGCAGGGACGATGACCGAGCCCCGGTACGGTCCGGCGTCGACGTGGACGGTGTGCTGGGCGAGGCCCGCCCACGCGCTGCGGTGCCGCTTCTCCACGCGGGCGTAGGCGAAGACGGAGGCGGTGAAGGGCACGAAGGCCCCCGCCGTGAACAGCAGGAAGAAGAGGGCGAGGACGGCCAGCAAGGGATCTGCCTCCATACAGACGTAGGGAACGCCCGAAGGTTCCACCACCTGCCCGCAGTGACCCACCTTCGGAGAGTGCGGCTATGCTCGGCCCGACATGCCCCCCATCTCCCAGGCGCCCCCGTCCTCGATCGCCGCTCGCCTCGACGACTGCGTGTTCGCCATCCGCAAGCGCCTCACCATCGAGCCGCGGGTCGGGGTCGTCCTCGGCAGCGGGCTGGGGGCCTTCGCCGACACGCTGAAGGATCTGGTGAAGGTCCCGTACAGCGATCTCCCCCACATGCCCACATCGGCGGTGGTCGGGCACGCCGGCAACCTGTGCTTTGGCTTCTCATCCGACGTCCCGGTGGTGTGCATGCAGGGCCGGGTCCACCTGTACGAGGGGCACGGCGTGGACCGCGTCGTGCAGGGTGTGCGGACGATGGCGCGGATGGGTGTCCACACCGTCCTGCTCACCAACGCCGCCGGGGGGCTGGAGCCCACCTGGTCCGCCGGCGACCTGATGCTGGTGACCGACCACCTCAACCTCACCGGCACCACCCCGCTCCTCGGACCCAACGACGACGCCCTCGGCCCGCGCTTTCCCGACATGAGCGCCGCCTACGATCCGAAGCTACGGGCCGCCCTGCTCGAGGTGGCGCGGATGGCGGGGGTCGAGCTGCGACAGGGGATCTACGCGGGCCTTCTGGGCCCCTCCTACGAGACCCCCGCCGAGGTGCGCATGCTGCAGAAGCTGGGTGCGCAGGCAGTCGGGATGAGCACCGTGGTCGAGGTGATCGCCCTCCGGCACATGGGGGTGCGGGTGGGTGCGCTCTCGTGCATCACCAACCAGGCCGCGGGCATCTCCTCGCACGTTCTCGACCACACGGAGGTGGAGGCGACGGCACGCGCGCGCCGTGGCGAGCTCACGACGCTGCTCGCCGGCTGGATCGCACGGGCGGGGGTGTCGTGAAGAAGGCCGATCTCGACCGGCTGGCCGCCGCGGCCGTGGTCGCCCGCGGCCGGGCCTACGCGCCCTACTCCAGGTATCGCGTCGGTGCGGCCCTGCTCACCAAGGCGGGCCAGATCTACATGGGCTGCAACGTCGAGAACGCGACGTTCGGTGCCACCTTGTGCGCGGAGCGCTCCGCCATCGCGTCCATGGTCGCTGCGGGTGACCGCGAGCCGGTCGCCTGTGTGGTGGTCACGGGCGGGCCCCACCCGGGCAGCCCGTGCGGCATCTGCCGGCAGGTGCTGAGCGAGTTCGCCGGGGACATGAAGGTGGTGATGATCGCCGAGGACACGCGCGGCACGGTGCTGGCGCGGAGCGAGACGCGCCTCTCCGCCCTGCTCCCCATGGCCTTCCGGCTGGGCAAGGTCCGGCGCTCCCGCAGCGGCAAATAGGACCGCCCGGGCCAGCGGTGGTACGCTGAAAGCTCGGTGTCTCCCGGCGTTCGCTCGTCGCTGTCCGACCGGCCGTTCGCTCCTCACGAGCTCGTGCGCGTGCTGGGGGCGCGGCCGAACCCTGTATACGTGGTGCGCCACTCGGGCATCGCCGCGGGGGGCAAGGCGACGCTCGCCGTGCTCGAGCGCTTCGAGGGCGCGGCCCGGACGGACGGAGACGGCAGGGAGCTCGCCAGCGAAGCCCGCCGGATCGCCACCCTCGCAAGCCCGAACCTCGCCCGTGTGCGGGAGGTGTCGGTGCGTGGCGACGATCTCGTCGTGGTCGGCGAGTTCGTCGAGGGGGAGAAGCTGCAAGCGCTCTGGCGCCCCGACAAGCTCCCGCTCGAGATCGCCCTCCGGGTCATCATCGATGCCCTGGCCGGCGTGGGCGCGCTGCACAACCTCCGTGACGCGCGTCAGCAGCCGATGAACCTGGCGCACGGCGAGCTGTCGCCAGCGACCATCGTCTTCGGGCTCGACGGCATCGCGCGTGTCCTCCACGCAGTGGCGCGCCGCGATCCGAACGTGGTGCCCGAGGCGGCCTCGCTGCCCTACCTGGCGCCGGAGGTGGCCGCGGGAGAGCGGTACGACGCCCGCGCGGACGTGTTCGGCGCCGGCGTGCTCCTCTGGGAAGCGCTGAGCGGGAAGCGCCTGTTCGCCGGGGACAATCCCGCGGACAACGCGAGGCAGGTCCGTGCCGGACCGCTCCCGCTCGCGACGGTGCCCGAGAAGGCCACGTGGGCACGGGGGCTGGTGGACGTGGCGGCCAGGGCGCTCGCCGCATCGCCGGACGACCGGTGGCCCACGGCTGCGGTCATGGCGGCGGAGATCCGCAAGGCAGCTGGCCTCAAGCTGGCACCGGCGTCGACCGCTGCGGCGTTCGCCAAGAGCGCGTTCGGTGAGCGCGTGAAGGCGCGACGCGAGTCGATGGACGCCAGCACGCCCAGCCACGCACCGAAGGCTGGCCCCGTCGACCCGATCGAGGTACCCCCCGTGCCGGCGCCTGCGCCACTGCGCGAGCCGTCCTTCGCGGACCTCGAGATGGAGTCCGTCGTGGAGACCGTCCTCGTCGCGCCTGGGGTCCGCGCCACGGTGGCGGAGGCGGTGGAGGTCGAGTCGGATGCGATCATCGAGGTAGCGCGCGCGGTCTCTGCCCCGCCGCCGGGATCGTCGGCGCCGGGTGGGTTCGTGCTGGACCCCTTCGCCGGCCCCGCCGCCCCCGTCATGGTGACCGTCGCTCCGGTGCTCCCTGTCGTGCCCGACTTCGTCGCCGTGCCAGAGCCGGCCATCGAGGCTCCGCCCCCGTCGATCACGGGCGCTCCCCAGTTCGCCGCGGCCATCGCTCCCCCACCGCCGCCAGCCCCCGCCGCTGGGCCGTGGCCTCCGGCACCGGAGCAGCCCTTCGCCGCTGCGCTCCCGCATGTGGCTCGCGAACCAGCACGCCCCGTTGCGCCGCAGATGCTCGACGCAGAAGCGGACGAGCCGGCGCTCGTGGTCCCGGGTCTGCGCCGTCGCAAGATGATCGTCCTCGGCGGAGTGGCGGTGCTGGGGGTTGCGATCCTGCTTCTCGTGGTGGCGCGCGGGGTCCTTCATCGACCCGACACGACACCCTCTGCAGCGCCGCCGCCCCCGACGGCCGCCGCGGCCAGCCCGCCCGCCCCGCCCCCCACCTCTGTCGCCGCGCCGCCATCCGTCGCTCCAGTCGTCCCGGTTTCCCCACTCCCGGCCCCACCGACAGCGCCCATGCCCGCGCAGTCCAGCCCCCCTCCCCAGGCCCTCACCCCAGCGAAACCACCTCCCGTTGTCGTTCCGGCGTCGCCGCCTCTCGCCCGCGCCGCCCCGGCTCCCGCCCCGGTCAAGCCTCGCCCCAAGCCCACCTTCGACCCCAACACGCTCTGAGGCCGCATGCGCCCGAACGCCCCGTTCCTTCGCCCCTTCATCGCCGTCTGCGCGCTGTCCTCCGCGATGCTCGCCTCCGCCGCGGCCCTGGCGGCGGGCGTCGGGCCGGGCGAGGCCTCGCCGGCGCAGAAGGCCGAGGCCATGGCCCACTTCACGACAGGCAAACAGGCCATCGAGCAGCAGAACTGGGAGAAGGCGACGCTGGAGCTTCGCGCGTCGCTCGACGTCGTCAACAGCCCGAACGCGCGCCTCGTCCTCGCGCGCGCCCTGCGGGACTCGGGCAAGACCGCGGATGCCTGGATCGAGTTCAGCCACACCATCGGCGACGCCAACAGGCTCGCGGTGGCCGAGGACCGCTACAAGAAGACCGCGGAGGCGGCGACGACGGAGCGCGCGGAGCTGGAGCCCAAGCTGGCCTTCGTCACCGTCACGCTCGCCCACGCCCCCCCCGACGCGACGCTCAAGGCGGCAGGGCGGGTCGTGTCGCCCGAGGAGTGGGCCGGCCCCATCGTGGTGCCCGCCGGAGCCGTGGATGTCGTGCTGGCCGATGCGGAGGGCAAGGAGCTGGCACGGCAGACCGTGGGCGCCACGGTCGGACAGAAGACCGCGGTGACCCTCGATGCCCGCCCTGCACCCCCTCCTCCGGCCAAGGTCGCAGAGCAGCCCGCAGAGGAGGAGAAGCAGGAGAAACCCGCGCCGGTCGACACGGGAGGCGGCGAGTCCGACCGGTCGCGGCTGCGTCCGTACGCGTACGTGGCGGGAGGCATCGGGGTGGCCGGACTGGCGCTTTTCACCGTCTTCGGAGTCATGGACAACTCGACCTTCAACGATCTGCAGAGCGGCTGTCCCCGCAACGTGTGCCCTCCCGGCAAGCAGAGCGAGATCGACTCGGGTCGCACCCAGCAGGCGGTTGCCAACGTGAGCCTCGTCGTCGGTGCGGTGGGGGTTGCTGCCGGCGCCGCCCTCTTCGTGGTGAGTCTGTCGCCGAAGTCGTCGAGCGGGACGGGCACGGGGCTCGTCTTCGCGCCAGGGTACGTGGGACTGAGAGGTGCACTGTGAAGAGGATGCGCGCAGCTGCGGTGGTGGTCTGCTCGGGAGTGCTCTTCGCGGCGTGCACCAACGACTTCGGCGTCTTCGAACAGTCGCCGGGGGACGACGGAGGCGTGCAGAGCGACGGGACGGTGTCGGAGACATCGAGCGGCGAAGGAGCCAGTCACGCGGACGGGAGCTCGCCGGACTCGACGGTGTCGGACGGGTCGAGCGGCGGCGACGTGAGCACGGGCGGCGACTCGAGCAGCGAGGCGTCGGGCCAGGACTCCAGCGCAGACGCCCCGGTCGAGTCGGCGAGTGACGCCCCCCTCGACTCGCCGGGCGACGTCGTGACGCAGGACGCACCGCCTGACGCGCCGCCCTGCGGCGCTACGGGCGAGGCGTGCTGCGCCGGAGCCACGCCGTGCAGCGGTGGGTGCTGCGATCCGCAGACGGACAAGTGCGTGGGCAACACCCAGTCCTGTCAGCAGGCTCAAACCGTCTGCAGCAACGGCACCTGCTCGCCGTGCGGGGCGACGAGCGACCTGTGCTGCGCGGGGAGCACGTGCACGTCCGCAACGGACTGCTGCGATCCCAAGGACAACACCTGCGTGGGCAGCAATCTCGCGTGCTCCACGACCGGGCAGGTCTGCTTCAACGGGAGCTGTACGCCGTGTGGAGCGAACAACGCAGTCTGCTGCGTGACCGGCCCGGCGTGCGCCGGCAACGGCTCGTGCTGCGATCCGGCCAGCAACACCTGTGTGGGCAGCGGAAACGACTGCAGCACAGCGGGTAACGTCTGCGAGAACGGGGCGTGCACGAAGTGCGGAGCGTCCGGAGAGGGTTGCTGCGCCGCGAGCCAGTGCACGGGCGGCAACTGCTGCATCGCGGCCAAGTGCCAGGCCGCGGGGACCGCCTGCGGCACGGGTGGGAACGAGGTTTGCGCCGCCGGCACATGCCAGCTCTGCGGCTCGTCGGGTGACGTCTGCTGCGCGGGCAACGTGTGTAGCGGGGTGGGACCCGGGATGGGTTGCTGCGACACCACCGGGAAGTGCGTGGCTGCCAACTCGGCCTGCGCCATCGGAACCTGCGAGAGCGGGGTCTGCTGCGGAGGCGCCGGCCAGCCGTGCTGCACGACGGGCAAAGCCTGTCAGACCGGCACCTGCCACAACAACATCTGCCCCTGAGGGGACTCGAGGGGGCAGTTCCCCCCATCGCTCGGGCCCGTGGCCACCGGTTCCCCCAACATCCACCGGTGCAAGACCCTGATATCCCACGATCTTCGTTGTTGGCGCGCCTCGTGCTCTAGGACTGGTCACACGGGGAGTCGCCGCCAATGAAACGCCATCTCAAAGCGCTGACCGTTTTCGGGCTTGCCAGCACCGTCGCCTCCATGGGGGCCTGCAGCAAGTCCACGACCGACGACGACGGGGCCGGTGTCCAGTCGCTCCTCTTCATCAAGAGGCAGACCACGGTCTACAACCCGGACGGGACCGTGACGGTCGACGTCGCGGGCGGCAACGGCCAGGTGCTCGACTACGAGCGCTACGAGCCGGGGGGGAGCCTGAACCTGCTCTCACCTGCCCGCTCTGACGGGACGGTGACCAACCTGACGGGTAGCTTCACGACGGCCGACTTCAATGGCGCCGACGTGTCGTTCGACGCGACCCAGGCCGTCTTCTCGATGAAGACGGACGCGAACGACCACTACCACATCTACACGGTGCAGCTGGCGCCGGGGGCCGATGGGAAGTTCGAGGTCCACCAGAAGACGGCGGGCGATCAGGACGACATCAACCCGATCTACCTCCCCGGTGGCCTCATCGGCTTCGTGACCAACGAGATGTACACGGCGATGGGCACCCGCGCCGACGAGTACGAACACTCGCGCGAAGCGCTCCAGCTCGCGACCATCAGCGTGGATGGGGGAGACGCCGACCGTCGACTGTTCAGCCAGAACCTCTCGCACACGGTCACGCCGTTCCTTCGCTACGACGGCCGCATCGGGTTCTCGCAGTGGGAGCACTTCGCGTCGACCAACGACGTGAAGCTCCGCCTGGTCAACCCGGACGGGACGCAGCAGCTCGGCATCGCCGGCGAGTTCGACGGCGAGCAGAACGACCAGGGTCAGGGCAAGCCCGGCGACGCGCTGTTCTCGGTGAAGGAGATCTCGCCGAACGTGATGATCGGCATCGTCACCGCCCGTGACCGCACCATCCATGCCGGCGCCCTCGTCCAGATCGACGCCCGCAACGTGTCCGACTCCGTCTGCATGGACCCCACGCAGTACACGAACGGTGGCACGGTCGGTCACGCCTGCCTCAACGACGAGAACGTCCACTACACCGTGCTGACCCCCAACGTCCCGACCGGCAGCGACCCCTCGCCGGTCGGCCGCTACCGCGAGCCGAACGTCCTGCCGGACGGCCGCATCATCACCTCCTGGGCCGAGGGCCCGGTGAACGACATGAGCGAGCAGTCGCTCACGCCCCCGGACTTCGGCATCTACATCTACGACCCGGCCACTGGCCAGAACCAGCTCGTCTACAACGACCGCAGCACGTGGGACCTCAACGCCGTCCCGGTCGTCGCCCGCGCCGAGCCGCCGGTCATCGGCAACAACCAGCACCAGCAGGACTCGACCATCCCCATCCGCCTCGGGTCGATCAACGTCGCGCAGACGGACCTCAACGAGGTGGTCAGCGGCGCTCAGTTCAACAACGTCCCCATCGCTCAGGCCCTGCAGCAGGGCGCCGTCGCCGTCCGCGTCATCGAGGGCTTCTCCAGCGAGGCAGCCAAGGGCGTGACGATGTTCGGCCTCACGATGTTCGAGGGCGCGGCCGTCCTCGGCGAGGCGCCGGTCTTCCAGGACGGCAGCTGGCTGGTCAACGCACCGCCGTACATCCCCATCCACCTGCAGCCGATCGACAAGTACGGCCTTGCGATCCGCAACCAGCAGCTCTGGATCAACGGCGTGCCGGGCGAGGATCGCCGCTGCGTCGGCTGCCACGAGTCACGCACCGGCCAGGGCTTGCCCGCCCTCGGCGCCAACCCGACGGTCGCCGAGCAGCAAGGGCCGCAGGACTTCACCGAGGCCATCGCGGATCGCACCGAGTTCCCCTGGGACAAGGAGGTGCAGCCCATCCTCGATTCGAAGTGCGCCAGCTGCCACAACTCGTCGACGACCTCGTACTACTACATGACACGCACCGACCCGGTGACTGGCACGGAGACGACCTACAAGATCCCGACGCTCGACCTCACCAGTACACCCGTCACCGTCTACTACGATCGCAGCGTCAAGTCGTACCCCGCTTCGTACGTCTCCATCTTCTACCCCGCCACCATCGGAATGATGGGCGACGGCGACACGACCGGGAAGGTGGTCATCACCGGAGCAGCTCCCTGCAGCCAGGGCGGCCTCACCAACCTCACGCCTGCCGGCTGCACGCCCTGGTGGGGCATCCCCGGGAGCGCCCGCGCCTCGGCCCTCACCCAGAAGCTCAACCTGCACGGCATCGTGAACGGAGCCGCCGACGGCTCGACCGCATGGGACCTCAGCGCCAACCCCATGCACCCCGAAGATCAGGGTGTGACCCTCACCGACGCCGAGCGCAAGACGATCGCCGTCTACCCGATGGACCTGGGTGGACAGTACTGGGCTCGCCAGAACACCGGCTTCGTGCCGTTCACCAGCGGTGACCCAGTCACCCCGGCCTCGAACTGAAGAAGGATGACCAGGAGACACGCCATGCGCCGCAACAGCATTCTCAAGCTCGCACTGGGTTGCATCCTCTCGGCAGCCGCCGCCTTCACGGCGACCGACAGCCAGGCCGTCACGCCTCCCCGGCAGGTCACCCCCTCGGGTGGGGGATTTGCGGGTGTCTACGGCATCCAGCCCGCCGACCAGGCGGAGTTCCTCTCGTCCCCCGACGCCATCAAGAGCGCGGCGGCGAGCGGTGCACCGACACTGCTCTGGGAGACGCTCGAGCACGGGGAGAAGGTCGAGTGCCTCGACTGCATCCCGCTCGTCGCACCTCTGCTGTACGACTCGAACGCCAAGACCCGGGAGATCGCCGCCTGGTGGCTCCGCCGTCGCATCTTCGGCGTCTTCGGCGAGGGTGATGTCTACCAGCAGACCCTGCAGACACTCCAGACCGACTCCGACCCTGTCAGGCGCTCCTACGCGGCCTACGCCCTCGGCGAGTTCTTCGCGTCCCCCGGCATCGCGGCCTGCGCCACGGCGCTGGTCACGGACGGTGACGCCCGTGTTCGCTCCGCTGCGGCGAGCGCCCTCGGCCGTCTGAACGACGATGGCGGCGGGGCACTCGGGAAGGCCCTCAGCGACTCGGACCCGAGCGTGAGGCTCGCCGCACTCGCCTCGGCCGGACGCATCAACTCGTTTTCGTCGGTCTCGGCGCTCGCTGCGCTCACTACCGACACGAGCGGCGATGTGCGCCGCCGCGCGCTCGAGGTCCTGGATGCGCTGGACGTGACCGACGCGCTCGCTCCGGTCACCGCTGCGGCTCAGAACGACACCGACGCACGCGTCCGGGCGGTCGCCTGCCACGCGCTCGGTACGTTCGGTAACTCCAGCGTCCTTCCTGTGCTCCAGAATCTCGCACAGAACGACCCGGATCCCTTCGTTCAGGACCAGGCAAACATCGCGATACGGAGGCTGTAGCGAGCCAGGTACGATGGGGTCATGCGAGCCGCTAGCTTCCTTACGGCGGTGACGGTCGGCATCATCGGCGCAGCAGCGTCTGGTGCGTGCGTCACCAAGGAACCGCAGACCACGTCGTACTTCGATCAGACGATCGACCCCGTCCTGCAGACGTCGTGCGTTCGCACCAACACGGGAGCGGGGTGTCACGTCGCGGACTCCCACGGCAACGCGTTCGGGAACCTGGACGCCACGAGCTACGCAGGCGTCTCGCGCAGACGGGACCTTCTCCTCGACTACGGGCCGTACCAGCAGCCGTCGCTCCTGGTGAAGAACGTGCCGCCCTACCAGGTCGCCGTGCAGTTCTGGGACGGGACCACGGTCGACGTCACGACGGACATCAAGCACACCGGCGGGCCGATCCTCGACCCCACGGGGAGCGGCTACGAGACCCTGCGTCGCTGGATAGAGAACGGCGCGACCGAGGACAACACCGGCAATCCGCCGGTCGATCTGCCACGGACACCCTGCAGCGACACCATCCCGTCGCCCACGGTGTATCCGACCGCCGCCGGCTTCGACCCGAACAACGACCCGGGGACACCCGACTACGGCACGTTCACGAGCGGCGCCGGCCCGTTCCTCGCGCAGACCTGCGCCGCCGGCGACTGCCACGGGACCCTGGTCAACGCCCTCTACCTCACCTGCGGGAACACACCCCAGGAGGTCCGCTGGAACTACTTCGCGGCGTCGCTGTATCTCTCGGCGACCCCGCAGCAGAGCGAAATCCTCCGCCGACCGCTCGCGACGGCCCAGGGAGGGAGCTACCACGAGGGCGGCCCGCTCTTCGCTTCGGTCCAGGACCCGAACTACCAGACCATCCTCCAGTGGGCGCAGGCGCACGCTCCGCCCACCGACACGGGCCTCGACCCGGCGTTCCTCTTCTTCGCCCAGAAGGTTCAGCCCGTCCTCGTGAAGAAGGGCTGCATGATGGCCCAGTGCCACTCGGCGGGGATGTTCCACGAGTACCGGCTCCGCGGCGGCTCGGGGGGGAGCTTCTCCCTGAACACGTCGATGAGGAACTACCAGTTCTCCGTCCTCCAGATGTCGTTCGAGAGCGACGACGTCACCGACAGCCGCCTGGTGCGGAAGAACTTGTACCGACCCGACGTCTTCTCTGGCTCGAACGGCATCATCCACCGCGGCGGGCCGTTGCTGGAGGACTTCGGCACCCAGCTGCCGAGCGGCGCGCTCTGCGACGCGGGAAACTACGACTACGACAACGCGCCGGTCGACAGCATCCCTCCGTTTTGCGTGATCTACGAGTGGCACAAGCGGGAGCGCGCCGAGCGCAACCTCGCGGCGGTGGGGGAGGTCGTCTACGTCAGCCGGCCCATCCCCCCCACACCCGACCGGCCACAGGACTTCGACGTCTTCGCTGGGGGCGCGTCGCTGCACATCGCCCAGGTCGTCCCCACGCCGATCACCGGCGCTCTCGCGGTGGGCGCCGACGTGCCAGTGGACCTCACCACCTGCGGCCTGGGGAGCTCCCCCGACGTCCGCCGTCCCGCCGTGTCGTGGGACGCCAAGACCATCGCCTTCGCGGGGCGCGACACCGCCACCGATCCATTCTCCATCTACACCATCAACCCCGACGGCTCGGGGTGCACGAAGCAGCCCGACATCGCGAACCACGATCCGAGCGGCAACGGCATCCTCGAGCACGACTTCGACCCGGCCTTCAGCCCCCCAGGTCCCGACGGCACCGAGCGCATCGTGTTCGCCTCGACCCGCGGCAACCTCGACTCGACGGCGTTCGACTACTCGGGTCCGCAGCGTACGCCGGAGGATCCCACCAAGCCGAACGCGAACCTCTACGTCCTGGAGCCCGACCCCAACAACGCCGGGAAGAACCGCGTTCGACAGCTCACGTGGCAGCTGAACATGGAGCGTCTCCCGACGTTCATGCAGGACGGGCGCCTCGTCTTCACGGTCGAGAAGCGCGAGCCGAACTTCTACCAGTTGGCGCTGCGGCGCCAGAACCTCGACGGTAGCGACTACCACCCCCTCTACGCCCAGCGGGGGAGCATTGGGTACCAGCAGGCGACGTACGTCACCGAGCTCTCCCACAAGGACTTCGCGGTCATCCTGAGCAACCAGAACGCGGTCCACAGCGCGGGCGCGCTGGGCGTGTTCAACCGGTCGATCGGCATCGACTTCACGAGCCAGAACCCGGCCGACTATCCCATCGACCCGAGCGTCATCAACCCGAGCTCGCCGTCGTCGGTGGAGCCCGCCTTCTTCCTGCACTCGCTGACCATTCCGGCAAACGACGGCTCGTACACCAGCCCGTCTGCCCTGCCCGACGGGCAGATGTTGGTCAGCTTTGGCAGCGGGGATCCGTCAACCTTCGGGGGTGACTACGACGTCTACGTCCTCGACCCGGTCTCCGGGAACAAGACGAAGCTGCTCGGCAACGCAGGCACGGCGGAGGTGGAGGCCGTGGGTGTCTTCCCGCGCGTGCCGAAGGGGATATTCGTCGGCACGGGCGACGAGCCCAACGGCAACACGACCATCGTGCCGGGCGATCCCAACGCCGACATCACGGTCCTCGACATGACCGCGCTCGCCTCTCTCCTCTTCCAGAACACCCCCACCGGGCGCCCGGTGGAGCCAGACCTCCCGAGCTTCGACGTCTACGAGGATCTACCCCCCGACGTCACGGCCATGCCCGCCTGCCCCAGCAGCGGGAACCTGTTCTGCGACAACTTCGGGAGCGTCTACGTCCGGCGCCGCTACGTCGGCACCGTGCCCGTGCTCGGGGACGGCTCGGCGCACTTCCGCATCCCGGGCGGTCTTCCCCTGGTGCTTCACCTGGCCGACGACAGCGAGTCCCAGCAAGGGAACCTGCCGCGCTGGCAGCGCGAGGAGATGACCTTCGTTCCCGGCGAGTACACGCACCAGAGCTTCCGCGGGACGTTCTTCAACTCCCTGTGCGCCAACTGCCACGGCGCCATCAGCGGTCACCAGGTGGACGTCGCCCTGAACCCGGATTTCCTCACGCAGGCCTCCTCCGTGGACGCCGTGGCGGCGGCCCCCATAGACCTCACCGGCCCCCCCTCGCAACGCGGCCAGGTCACGGGGCCTCCCGCGAATCCTTGACCGCTGCCAGGCTCGCTTCACGACGAGCGTGACGAACGCCCGTTTTTGAGGGATACGCGGGCCATGCGTTCCCTCCGGCTCCCGCTGCTCGTCTCCCTCGCCTCCGTCGCGGTCCTGGCCGTTGCCTGCGGAGGTGAGCCTCCGCCGCCGCCCCAGCCCCCCCCTCCGCCGCCACCCCCCACGGTGGCGCCTCCCCCACCCCCGGTGAGCTACGACCCGGACCTGAAGGGGCCGGACGAGACGGCGCTGGACCGCTCGGTGCAGCCTTGCGACGACTTCTACCAGTTCGCGTGTGGCGGGTGGATGAAGACCACGCCCATTCCCGACGACGAGTCGCGATGGACGCGCAGCTTCAGCGTCATCCGCGAGGACAACGAGAAGGCACTGCGCGCCATCCTCGAGCGCGACGCCGCCGGGGACACCAAGGGGGACGCTTACGGTCAGCAACTCGGCGACTTCTGGGCCTCTTGCATGGACGAGGCGGGCATCGAGAAGCGCGGCGCCAAGGACCTGGCGCCCGAGCTTGCGCGCATCGACGCCGTGCACGACGGCAAGACCCTCGTGAAGGAGCTGGCGCACCTGCATGCGATCGGCGTCGCAGCCGGCTTCGAGGTGGACAGCGAGGTCGACATGAAGGACGCGGCGCACATGATCGCCGGCATCGGTCAGGGTGGGCTCGGCTTGCCGGAGCGCGACTACTACTTCCGCGACGACGCGCGCGCGAAGGACATCCGCGCCGCCTACGAGAAGCACGTCGCCGCCACCCTCGAGCTGCTCGGCGAGAAGCCCAAGCGCGCCGCAGCCGATGCGAAGACGGTGCTCAAGGTGGAGACGGAGCTCGCCGGCGCGTCGCTCACCCGCGTCGAGCTGCGCGACCCGCAGAAGATCTACCACCACATGACCCTCGCCGAGCTCAAGGGGGTCGCCCCCGACGTGCAGTGGGACGGCTACCTCGGCAGCATCGGGTTCCCGGCCATCACCGCCTTCAACGTCGCAGAGCCCGAGTTCTTCAAGAAACTCGACGCGATGACCAAGTCGGTGCCCGCCTCCGACTGGAAGACCTACCTCCGCTGGCATCTGACCAAGACGATGTCGCCCTATCTCTCGCAGAAGTTCGTCGACGAGTGGTTCAGCTTCCAGCGCGTCCTGTCCGGGACGAAGACGCTGCAGCCCCGCTGGAAGCGTTGCGTGAAGGCCGTCGATCACCTCATGGGCGAGGCCCTCGCCCAGCCCTTCGTGAAGCTCTACCTCGGCGAGGACGGCAAGCGCATGGCCGAGGGGATGGTGGCCGGCATCGAGACCTCGATGAAGAGCAACCTGGACGCGCTCTCGTGGATGGACGATGCGACCCGCTCCAAGGCCGAGGAGAAGCTCGGCAAGATCCTCAACAAGATCGGCTACCCGCCCAAGTGGCGGAACTACGACGGCCTGGTCATCACGCGCGGCTCGCTCGTCTCCAACGTGGCCAACGCGGGCGCCTTCGAGATGAAGCGCGAGCTCGACAAAGTCGGAAAGGCCACCGACAAGGACGAGTGGGGCATGACGCCGCCGACCGTCAACGCCTACTACGACCCGACCTTGAACCAGATGGTGTTCCCGGCGGGAATCCTGCAGCCGCCCTTCTATTCGAGGACCAACACGCCGGCGATGAACTTCGGCGGCATCGGCATGGTGGTGGGCCACGAGCTGACGCACGGCTTCGACGACGAGGGCAGGCAGTTCGACGCGGACGGCAACCTGCGCGACTGGTGGTCACAGTCGGTGAGCGCCGAGTTCGACCGACGCGCGACCTGCGTCGAGAAGCAGTTCGACGACTACGTCGCGGAGGGCGACGTCCACGTGAAGGGCAAGCTGACGCTGGGCGAGAACATCGCCGACCTCGGCGGTCTCAAGCTGTCCTACGCGGCGTTCACGCGCGCCGAGAAGGAGCACCCGGCCACGCCGCCCATGGGTGGGTTCGATCCCCAGCAGCAGTTCTTCCTGGGGTTCGCCCAGGCCTGGTGCACCAACATCCGCCCCGAGGCCGCGCGCCTGCAGGCCGCCGTCGACCCGCACTCGCCGGCGCGCTGGCGCGTGAACGGGCCGCTGTCGAACCTGTCGGAGTTCGCCTCGGCCTTCCAGTGCAAGGACGGTCAGCCGATGGTGCACGGGGAGGGCAAGCGCTGCGTGGTCTGGTGAAAAGTCAGTCCTTTTCGCCGCGGAGCGTGTGAAAGGCCAGCGATTCGCACACGCCCAGGTCCTGCGTCTTCTGCTCGAGGCGCACCCGCGCGCCGTCGAATCGCCGCTCCGCGTCCTCGGCCTGGGCGCGGGCGGCGAGGCAGGACACGACGGCCAGGACCGCGCCCAGCACGCTCATCGCCGTGACGGTCCACAGGAACCGCTCCCGGGGGCGGCGGGGTGCGCGCAGCGCACGGAGCTCGCGCAACTCGGTCTCCAGACGCTCGACGGTGGAAGCGAACGTGTCGTGGGGAGCGCGGTACATGGGGATGGGACCATGGCGGAGGTCAAAGGCTTGGATGGCCCCGCCCCGGCGTGCTCCCTACCCCTGCTCCCCCACCACCAGCTCGTCGGCGTGCACGACCACCGCGAGCTCGGCCAGCTCCGGCGGCAGCTCGCCCCGGACCTTCCCCGCGACCCTCGCCGCATCGCCCGCTGCGCACCGCGCCAGCCCCCGTGCGATCTCCTGGCCGTCTCCGTCCACCACCCGCACCGCATCGCCGGCGCGGAAGTCCCCACGCACACCCAGGATGCCTACCGACAGGACGCTCTTGCCCTTGGCCTGCACCGCCTTCGCCGCGCCCCGGTCGAGCACGATCTCGCCGCGCGGGCGGAGAGTGAACGCGATCCAGTACTTCTTCGCGCTCATCCTCTCGCGCGCCCCGACGAAGAGGGTCCCCACGTCCTCGCCTGCCAGCACGGCGTCCAGGACGCCCGGCATTCGAGCGTCCGCCACGACGACGTTCGCCCCGGCCAGCGTCGCCCGCCGCGCCGCCTCGATCTTGCTCCCCATCCCGCCGCTGCCCACGGTGCCCGTCGACCGGCGGACGTGGGGCGTCGCCTCCGTCGCGACGTCTCGCACCACCGGGACGCGGCGTCCCTCACCGTCGAGGAGACCCTCCACGTCGCTGAGCAGCACGACCAGCTCGGCGTCGACCAGCGGCGCGACCATGGCCGCGAGCTGGTCGTTGTCGCCGAACTTGATCTCCTCCACCGCCACCGAGTCGTTCTCGTTGAGGATGGGGATGGCCCCGGCCTCGAGCAGCGCCCGCAGCGCGGCGCGCGCGTTGTTGGCCCGCGTGCGATCCGCGAGATCGCTGTGCGTGAGCAGCACCTGAGCCACGGCAAGACCTCGCGCCTCGAACGCCTCCTCGTACGCGCGCATCAGCAGCGACTGCCCCGCCGCGGCGGCTGCCTGCAGGCGCGCCATCTCCTTCGGGCGTGCGCGGTAGCCGAGCTTCTTCATCCCGAGCGCGATGGCGCCGCTGGAGACGACGACGAACGACGTGCCGTGCCGTGCCGCGATGGACGACGCCAGGCGCTCGAAGAAGCCCCGATCGCTCGCCAGCGTCCGCGAGCCGATCTTCACCACCACGCGCCGCGCGCGCGAGAGCTGGGCGCGCCCCTCAGCCATCGCCGTGAACGAGCAGGTCGTCGAAGGCGGCGTCCAGGCGACCGAGCAGGCGCGCCGGCACCCCGGCGGCGAGGCCCAGCACGCCGTCGACGAACGCCGTGACCGGGTCGCGCTGGTCGTCGACCACCGTGGGCTCGTCCAGCCGGGGCGGCTCGACCGTCAGGGCACGGGCCAGCGCCCCGTCCACGGCCTGGCGTACCCGTCTCGCCTCATCGGCGTCGATGCGCACCGCCCGCTCCGTCCGTCCGAGCTCGAGGTAGCGGTCGAAGAGGTGCCCGAGGACGTATGTCCGCAGTGCGTTGCGCACCGGCCAGACCATCCCCACCGGACCCACCCGCGTCAGCACCCGCGCGGCGAAGCGCACGCCGAAGAAGCGCGCTGCCTGCGAGAGGATGCCTCGTGGACCGTCCGGGCCCGCAGGCTCGCTCAGCACCTCGCGCGCCTCCTGGGTGAGCGAGAGCCCGTGGCGAACGGCGACGTCCTGCACCACGGCACCCCGGACGCGACGCACCAGCGAGTCGGGCACCCACGGCAGGGGCACGGCGGTCACCGACGCTCCCAGGGCCGCATACACACCGAGCCGCCCGCGCTCGACGGGCGACCGCAGGCCCACCGTCGGCACGGCCTCGGTGTCGTCACGGGTCAGGTGGGAGCGATGGGCCATGACACCCGGAGTCTAGGCGAAAGCACGCGAGAGGGGGCGGAGCTCCATCACGACGGCCTGCGACTCGCCGGCGATGCGAAACAGATCCCGCGCCGTCAGCGGTCCCAGCTCGACCCGGACGTGGGCGGGGGACGGTGCGCCAGCGGTGACCTCGACCCTTCCGCCGCCTCCCTCCACGCCCCGCGCGAAGGCCGCGACGTCCCCACGGACACGGAGCGCGAGTGAGCGCTCGTGGGCGGCGAGCTCGGCCGGCGCCCCCTGCGCCGCGACCTGCGACCCATCGATGACCAGCGCCTCGTCCGCGGCGAGGGCCAGCGGGGACTCCAGCGCGACGTGCCCCGCGAACACGGCCGTGCGGTCGTCACGCAGCGCCCGGGTCACGACCCGCGCGAAGGACCGCGCGCTGTCAGGCAGCAGCCCGGCCAGCGGGTCCTCGATCAGCAACGTGGTCGCCCCCGTCGCGACGGCGGCCGCGATCACGGTTCCCCGTCGCGTCGCCAGCCCGAGGAGAGGCAGCTTCGTCGCCGCCGCGCGACCGAGCTGCAAGCGCTCCACTGCCTCCACCGCCAGGGCCCGCGCCGTTCCTCGCGGGTGACCCGCCAGGCGCGCGCTCCACGTCACGTACTGCAGCGGCGTCCACGCCGCCGGCATCGGCGGATCGAGCGGCGCGCAGGCAGTCAGCCCGCGCTTCACGGCGTCCCGCGGCGCGGTGCCCTCCACCCGCACCTCCCCGCGGGTCACCGCCCGCAGGCCAGCCGCGGCCTCGAACAGCGCGCGCGCTGCGCCGAGGACCAGCAGGTGCTCTCCCGTGGTGCTCAGGCTCAGCCCGTCGATGGCGGGTGAGCCCCCGACGTCGACGCGCAGACCCGAGGCGGCGATGAGGGGGAGCACCCGGCGATGATAGGCTAACCTGGCCGTGCCGCAGCCCGCCCACCGCGCCCTGCGCCAGCGCGCCCGCATCGAGGATCGCGACGCCCTGGTACACGCCGCCGAGTCGGCGTTCGAGGCGGGCGACTACGACGCCGCCCGTGACCTCGCGCGTCGGGCCGTGGATGCCGCCGACCAGGCCGCGACGCGCATCTCCGACGCGGAGGGTCCTGCGCGCGAGGTCGCCGGTAACGTCCGCGCGAGCGCACGCCGCCTGCTGGCGCTAGCGTCCCTCTATACCGATCGCGCCGACGAGGCGCTGCTCGCCGCGCAGGAGGCGGCCCGAATCGCGCAGGGCGCGGGGGCGATGCGCGAGCTGGCCCTGGCCGAGCTGGCTCTCTCCGAGGTCGCGCGGGCCCAGGGGGACAACATCGAGGGCCTGCGCTGGGCCGCGCGGGCGCGCACCTCGGCGATGCGCGCCGCGGACCCCCCCACGCTGCGCTCCGTGCTCTCGGACTTTGGCCTGCTGCTCGGTCGCCTCGGCGATGGCGAGCGTGCGCGCGAGGTCTTCTCCCAGGCCGTGGCCCTGCCCGCGGAGGGGCAGCCGCCCATGCGCGCCTTCCGCGTCCTGCTGGACGCCGCCACCACGCATCGCGCGGCAGGTCGCTACGGCGAGGCGCTCCGGACCTGCGAGCGGGCCGAGGAGCTGGCCCGCGACACCCGTCTCGGCGTCGCCTGGCCGCTGCTGGCTGCGCGACTGGCCACCTACGTCGACCTGGGAGCGCTCGACATCGCGCGCGATCTCCTCGACGCCCACCCCACCGGTCCCGACGCCCCTGCCTGGAAGCGCGCGCAGCGTCTGGCCCTCGAGGCGACGCTGTCGCTCGCGGAGGGCGAGCGCCCGGACGTCGTGGAGCGGCTCGCCAGCGAGGGGCTGGCGCTCGACGGTCTCGACACACCGGCCCGTCTCACGCTGTCCCAGCTGCGGGCGCAGGCGCTGCTCGCCCGTGGCCGCGCCGACGAGGCCGAGCGCATCGCCGTCGAGATCACCTCCCAGGCATCCAAGGGGGCGAACCGCGCCCTCGCTGCCCACGCCATGGCCCTCGCCGCGCGCGCCACGAGCCGACCCGAGGCTGCCCTGCTGCGCTGGCTCGGGGCGTACGCCCTCGCCGTCAACGGCGTCGCGGCCCGCATCGAGCACGAGGCCATCGCCGCCCTCTCGACCGAGCCCGACCCGATAGGCACGCTGGCGCGCACGGGCCTGGCCGTCTGCCGCGAGCGCCTCCTCGAGCAAACCCCCGAGGAGCTCCGCGTGACGCTGAAGCGCACGCTGCGCGCCGTCGAGACCCGCGCGACGGCCACGAAGCAAGCACGGCGCGCGGAGATAGACACCGCCCTCGCGCCCGAGGTGGTCCGCGCCAAGGACGAGGTCGGCCTGGTCGGCGCTTCTCCTCCGCTCGTGCGCGCCATCGTCACCCTGGCGCGCGCGGCCCGCAGCGACACGAGCCTCATCATCACGGGCGAGACCGGCAGCGGCAAGGAGCTCTTCGCCCGCCTCGCGCACCGCTTGTCGACACGGCAGAGCGGCCCCTTCGTCGCCATCAACTGCGCCGCCATCCCCGAGCCGCTGCTCGAGGCCGAGCTCTTCGGCCACGAACGGGGCGCCTTCACCGGCGCGGAGCGCCACCGCACCGGTCTGTTCGTCGAGGCGCAGGGCGGCGCGCTCTTCCTCGACGAGGTCGGCGAGATGAGCCGCGCCATGCAGGCCAAGTTGCTTCGCGTCCTCGAGGAGCGCGAGGTGCGCCCGGTCGGCGGCAACAGGGCCCGCAAGATCGACGTGCGCGTCCTCGCTGCCACGCATCGCGACCTCGCTGCCATGGTCTCCTCGGGCGCGTTCCGCGAGGACCTCTACTACCGACTCGCCACCATCACGGCGCGGGTGCCCAGCCTCCGGGAGCGCCCCGAGGACATCCCCGTGATCGCACGGGCGCTCCTCTCCCGGGAGCCGGGGACGCAGAGCAAGCGCCTGGACGTCCCCGCCCTCACCGCGCTCAGCGAACACCCCTGGCCGGGCAACGTCCGCGAGCTCAACAACGTGCTGCGCGTGGCGGCGTCGCTCGTCGAGGGGAACATGATCTCTGGCGACGAGGTGCGCGAAGCCATTCGCTCGAGCGGCGCCCGTGGGGGGATACGACCCGAGCACACACTGGACGAAACCAGCGTCGCGGCCCTCCGGGCCCGGCACCGAGCCGAGCTGCGCGAGATCGTGGGTCGGGCCATCGCGGCCTCCGACGGGAACAAGCTGCGTGCAGCCCAGGCCCTCGGTATCAGCCGGCAGCGGCTCTACCGCATCCTCGCGGAGATAGGGGAGTGACGCGTGCTAGCCTGGCACGAGGGTCGCAGTAGCAACGGTCTGGAGGTCTCAGAGCCAGTCATGCCGCGGATTACGCCTGCTGCTGCCGGGCAACAGCCCCCCACTCGCGTGGGCTCGCGCCCCCGTTACCTGCCGTTCACGCTGACGGTCGCCGCTGTCGCCGCGTGTACGCAGAGCTCCAACTTCCAGACCACGCCGCCCATCGACCTCGGCATGACGTCGACCATGGCGGCCTACTACAGCGACGAGGAGCTCACGATCTACGAGGCGCAGAAGCCCGTGCCGTTCCCCGTCAAGGCACCGTCGGCCTCCGAGCTGGCGTCGCTCGGCCCGACCCCGGCAGGTACCCCGTACCCCCATGCCCCGTACCTCACGGCGGCGGACGAGAGCATCGAGGTCCACTACACCATCACGAACGCCGACAGCTCGGACCACACCGTGTGGCTCCTCATCGATCCCTGGAACGAGTTCGTCCGCTGGAACCCTGGCGTCAGCGTGGTCAGCGACGAGGAGACGACCCCGAACTTCGGATACGACCTGCCCTTCCTCGTCCCTGCCACCTCCCGCATCGAGGGGACGATCACGACGGACGACATGCAGGAGATCGCCATCAAGCTCGCCTCGGTGGAGAACCTGCTGGCGAGCCCGCAGGCACAGGGGTCCATGGATGGCGGAGCGGGCGGCGACGGCGGCGCTGCGCCCGACGATCCGGACCAGAGCAGCATGAACCAGAACGCCTTCGACGCGACGGCGATCGCCAACAACATCTTCAACCCGCAGAACCGCTCCAACGGCAACGATCCGCTCTACACGCCGTGGATCCCGCCGGTCATTGCCGGCCTCACGGGCTTCGACCTCGGACTGCGCACCTACGAGCAGGCCAACGTCGCCATCGAGATCACCATCGACATCCAGGACGTCAACGGCAACCGCTTCTTGCCGCCGAACTCGAGCCAGCCCCAGATCGGCGAGCCGCCGGTCACGCTCTCGCCCTCCGCGGCACGGTTCTAACTGCGCTAGGCTCGGCGTGTGCCGACGACGCGCACGCGGATCACCCTCGCGACACTGTTGACGTGCACGCTCGGCGCGGCATGCGACAGCAGCGGCACGAGCGTCCCGCTGCCCCTGCCCGTCGTCCCGTGCGACTCCACGGTCACGACCGCGGCGGTGGACAGCTTCGCGCCGGGCGACGTCGGGGTCTACGTCGACTCCAGCGACCCCCTCCTCGCGCCGGTCAGCTCGGATCTCGGCTCCTACCTCGGGACGATGTGGGGTGGCGCCGTGCCGGTCGCCCCGGGCGCCCCCGACGGTACGAAGCGGCTCTCCATCTGGATCTCGAGCAGCACCGCCGCCGCCACTGCCCTCGGAGCCCCCGTCACCGACGGCTACGCGCTCGAGCGCATCGACGCGAGCGGCGCGACGACGCTCCTCGTGTACGCCCCCGATGCGGCCGACCTCGCCGCCGGTGCCTACGCCTTGCTCGAGGAGCTGGGGGCCCGCTTCTTCCACCCCAAGCAGGAGCTCGTGCCCTCGCTGGGCGCTCCCCGCGTCCCGAGCTCGCTGGCCATCACCCGGACGCCTCTCACCCACCGGCGCGGACTGCAGCCGCACACCCTGCACCCCATCGAGTACTTCGACGTCTTCATGCAGCCGAGCGACGCCAACCTCGCGGACGCCAAGCTCTACATCGACTGGCTGGTGAAGACCGGGCAGAACTACGTGCAGTGGCCGCTGCTCTCCACCGTCGACTGGGCCAGCTGGCAGCCCTACGCCCTCTCCATCATCCAGTATGCGCACTCGCGCGGCGTCAGCGTCGGCGCCGTGCCCGAGCTGTGGGCCGGGTCGTCACTCCAGAACAACTTCGTCCTGGTCAGCGACCCCACGCAGTATGCAGCGCAGATCCAGGCCGGCGTCGACCAGCTGCTCACGCTCCCGTGGGACCTCATCGAGCTGACGATGGGGGAGTTCGTGAGCAGCGACCCCCAGAGCACCATCGACTGGCTCGACTACGCCACCGACTACATCCTGCAGCAGAGCCCCGCCACGCTGGTCAACGTCGAGAACCACGTCGGCAACTACCCCGACCTGTGGGTCCAGTACGACGGCGCGACCGAGTTCTACTACCACCTGCCCCAGTTCTGCGACGAGCGCCTGGGGCAGAACGTCCACACGCTCTCCGTCTTCGATCTCTACCGCGACTGGGCGACGTACGCGCACCCCAACTTCTTCCTCCAGCACGATTACATCATGGAGGAGATCCCCACGCGCCGCGTGAGCTACTTCCCCGAGTCGGCGTACTGGATCAGCGCCGACATCGACGTTCCGGCCTTCCTTCCGATGACGATCTACGCGCGGTGGCTGGACATCAACGGTCTCTACACGCAGCTCGCCGCGGGGAACCTCCCGGCGCTCGATGGTCACGTGACCTTCTCGTCGGGCCACGAGTGGGGCTTCTGGCTGACGGACTACCTCATCGCGAAGATGCTCTGGGCGCCCGGGGACCCCATGGAGAGCTTCCTCGCGGGCTACGCGAACGCCTTCGGCAGCTGCTCCTCGGAGATCGAGAGCGACCTGTCGACGTTCACGCAGCTCGAGACCACGTACCTCTTCGACCAGCGGCTGCTCGCATACGTCCAGGGCGAGGACGCGACGGTCGACGAGGGCTACATCGCCGGCCTGGAGACGCACCCCAGGCGCGTCGAGTTCGAGGACCTGCTCACCATGAGCCCGGCCGACCTGGCCTCGTTCCAGACCGGCGTGGTGGACGCGCTGCAGGCCTTCGCCACGGCCGCGCAGCCGATCGAGGACAGCGTGGCGGCGATGTGCCGCGGCAGCGATGCCACCCTCACGCCCTGGTGCGACGAGCTGTGGGACGGCGTGGAGATCGTTCGCCTGCGTGCCCAGCACGCGGTCCTCCTCTACCAGGCGGTGCTGGCCTACGTGAACGGCCAGGACGGCACGTCGTACGTCACCCAGGCGCAGGCCATCTCGGCCACCGCGGCCCAGGTCGTCGCGCGCCGCGAGCCGCAGTACCGCTTCGACCTCGATCGCCTCACCGGCCAGTACGACAACCCCACCATCTACGCGTTCGGCTATCTCCGCCAGGCGCACACGCTCTGCTACTGGTCCCGCCGCGAGGAGCAGGTGACCTTCCTCCTGCAGAACGGCGTGCCCGAGGGGCTGCTGTCGCTACCGAGCTGCCAGGACTGACACCGTCACTGGCACGTGTATCCGGTCCCGACGCAGAACCAGACCGTGGCGTCCGGAGCCTCGAGGCCGCTGTCGGCCTCGCAGAGGCAATCGAAGCCGTTGCCCTGCGAGCAGGAGAAGCACGCGCCGGTGCCTGGCGCGCACGCGGCGCCGGCCTCGACGTCCACGGCGCACGCGGGGTAGCCGGCCTCGTTGCCGTCGTCGTTGCCCGCGCTGGCGGCGGAGTGGCTGCACCCGGCGGCGAAGAGCGCCAGGACGAGGGAGAGAGCCCGTGTCATGGCGAGAGCCTAGACCACCGTGCGCTCGCGCGCGATCCTCGCGTAGAGGTGAGCGCTGTCGCGCAGGCGGCGCTCGCCGGTCGCGTAGTCGACCGCGCAGAGGCCGAAGCGCGGCTCGTACCCCTCGGCCCACTCGAAGTTGTCGAGCAGCGACCAGTGGTAGTACCCACGCACGTCGACCCCCTCGGCCAGCAGGCGCTCGAGCTCCGCGAGGTGACGCACGATGAACGGGCCGCGCCGGTCGTCGCGGGCGTCGGCGATGCCGTTCTCGGTGATGTAGACCGGGAGGCCGCTGCGGCGCGCCCAGGCGCGCACGACGTGGCCCAGGCCCTCGGGGTAGATCTCCCAGCCGAGGTCGCTGACCTCGGCGTCCCGCGGCACGCGACGCTCGACGAAGAGCTCGCCGGCGTGGCGCGCCGAGAAGCTCACCACGTCGCGCGAGTAGTAGTTGATGCCGAAGAAGTCCTGCGTTCCGTGAGCGCACGCGCCCGCCGCGAAGGCGTCGTTGAAGACCCGCCGGAACACGGTCGCCGCCGCGCGATCGGCGCGGGAGCCCGGGTGCCCGGGCTCGATCGCCCGCAGGTGATGCGCGACCCCCACGTGGACGTCGTCGCCGCGCGCGTCCTTGAGGGCCCGGTACGCGGCGTCGTGGGCCGCGAGCAGCCGCCGCTGGGCGAGCAGCGCCAGCACGGGGTTCTTCCTGGCGGGGGGCCAGACGCCGAGCAGGTACCCGTGCGCGGCGAGCACGTTGGGCTCGTTGATGGTGATCCACAGCCTGCAGAGGTCCCCGAGGGCCTCGACCGCGATCCGCGCGAAGTGCGCCAGCCGCTGCGCGAAGCCCGCCGCCAGCACCCCCCCCTCGTCGGCGAGCCACAGAGGCAGCGTGAAGTGGTGCAGCGTCACCATGGGCGCGATGCCGGCGTCCTTCAGCGCGCCGAGCATGGCGCGGTACTCGCCCAGCGCGGCGCGGTCGATCTCGCCGGGCCGCGGCTCGATGCGCGCCCACTCCAGCCCGAGACGGTAGCCCTGCATGCCGAGGCTCTTCTGCAGCGCCACGTCCTCCCGCCAGCGGCTCCAGGAGTCGCACGCGACGTCCGGGGTGTCGCCGTGCTTGATGCGCCCCGGCTGGCGGGCGAACGCATGCCAGTCGCTCGACCTGCAGCCCCCCTCGATCTGCGTGGCGGAGGTCGCAGTGCCGAACACGAAGGACGGAGGAAACACGCGCGGGAGTGTAACGCGGTGTGTCGGCCCGATGAGACGCGAACGCGATTGCTCTCCCGGCGGCGGTGGGCGATGAAAGGCCGCATGCGCGTCACCGTCGTCTTCCTCACGCTCCTCGCCGGCTCCAGCGTTCTCGGCGCGAGCCTGGCCATCGGCTGCAGCAGCTCGTCCAGCAAGGGCTCGGCCGCGACCGACGCCGGCAAGGGCGACGAGTGCGAGCCCATCGACTCCGCCTGCGGGCAACCGTGTCAGGAGGGCAACAGCCTCGGCATCGGACGGTTCTGCAACAACATCCACGACTGTGAGGGAACCAAGATCCCCACGCTCTGCGCGACGTTGGGCAGCCCCGACGAGCACTTCTGCACCGCGGCGTGTGAGGCCCCCGATGCGGGCGACGAGGGGGGGCTGCCGACGAGCTGCGGGGAGAACGCAACGTGTCAATGCCAGGGGGGGCAGTGCGGCTGTTTCCCCGACTCGTGCATGTGATCGTGGCTGGGACGCGCTTGTGACTCCCACACGCCCGGAAACAGAGCAGGCTCTCCCCCTCCTGGAGGTCGACATGCAGAGGTTCGGTGGCGCAGTGCTCCTGGCCGTGATGGCCGCGTGCAGCAGCGGAAGCGGTGGAGGAGGGTCGTCGCCGGCCACGCAGCAGTCCGTGGCGCTCATGTCCGGCTTCAACCCTGGTCCCGCTCCCGATCCAAGCCAGGGCTTCCAGATCATCCTGCCCATCGTCACGGACATCCAGCCCGGTGGGAGCTACGAGTACTGCACCGACACCAGCATGATCCTCCAGCAGGACGCGTGGGTCGACGCGACGCAGGGCTACCAGTCGGAGACGGGTCACCACGTGATCTTCTTCTACACGATGAACCCGGTAGCACCGGGCACGCACCTCTGCGCTGCCGACGAGATGGGCGAGTTCCAGTTCGGGTTGCCGGCGGGCGGAGGTCCGAACTCGACGAAGTTCACGGCGCCGGGCAACCTCGCGGTCCACCTGCCGGCAGGCGCCCAGATCATCGTGAACCACCACTATCTGAACGCGAGCGCGACCCCTGTGGCAGAGGCGCAGTCGGCGCTCAACGTCTACTACACCGACCCGACGGTCCCCCACACGCCGTCGAGCATGATGGTCATCCTCAACAGCAGCATGACGGTGCCCACGGGCGCGAGCACCTACACGGAAGACTGCACCATCAACCAGACGTACGAAGCCTGGATGCAGGTCCCGCACATGCATGCGTGGGGCACCCACATCACGATCACCGACACGCCCGCCTCGGGCGCGGCACCGGCGCAGCTCTTCAACATGGACTGGCAGGCCGACTACGCGTTCGATCTGAACTCCGTCGCCACCAGCGAGGCGCCCACGGCGCCATTCGTCTTCAACAAGGGCGACAAGATCCACATCGAGTGCGACTACCTCAACACCACGGGAGCCGAGATCACCTTCGGCACCGAGATGTGCGTGATGGCCAACTTCACCGTCGACCCGAACAACATCGGGAGCATGTCCTGCGACGGCGGTCAGTGGGGGTCGTTCTAGGGCGTAGGATTCGCCACCGAGGCCTTCCCCTTCCGGGGAAGGCCGAGATGCGCCGAACGCCCCGCCTCGCCAGGGCGTCCTCGCACCGCGAAGGACGCGGCGGAGAGCGTGGGATTCGAACCCACGGTACCCTTACGGGTACGCCTGATTTCGAATCAGGTACCTTCGGCCACTCGGTCAGCTCTCCGCCGCGCAACCTGCCGGGACCGCAGCGCATTGTCAAGGGACCGTGCTAAGAGGGGTGCCGCCGGTCGCCCACGGGCGTTCCGGTACCGGAGAGATGACCGAGTGGCCGAAGGTGCATGATTGGAAATCATGTGTACCTGCAAGGGTACCGAGGGTTCGAATCCCTCTCTCTCCGCTGCGGCCTTCGCTGCGCTCAGGCCTTGCCGAGAGCGCGGGGGTCGGCGCGTCTCAGCCTCCCCTGAGGGGGGGAGGCTTCGGCGGCGAATCCCTCTCTCTGCACGCGGGACCGCGGTTCCTCGCTGAGTGGGGGCGTTCAGAGCTCGCGTGATCGCGTCCAGTCGAGGCGTGACCGCGGTTCCTCGTCGGGTGGGCGCATCCAGGCCTCGCGTGATCGCGTCCAGTCGAGGCGTGACCGCGGTTCCTCGTCGGGTGGACGCGTCCAGGCCTCGTGTGATCGCGTCCAGTCGAGGTGTGACCGCGGTTCCTCGTCGGGTGGGCGCGTCCAGGGCTCGCGTGATCGCGTCCAGTCGAGGTGTGACCGCGGTTCCTCGTCGGGTGGACGCGTCCAGAGCTCGCGTGATCGCGTCCAGTCGAGGTGTGACCGCGGTTCCTCCTCGGGTGGACGCGTCCAGGGCTCGTGTGATCGCGTCCAGTCGAGGTGTGACCGCGGTTCCTCGTCGGGTGGGCGCGTTCAGGGGGTGTCGGGGCTCTCGTGCTCGTCGGTGGGGCGGCCCCAGCGGACGAGGGCGGAGAGGGTGTGGGGGTCGAGGGAGGCTGGCTCGCGCGGGTAGAGCGGTGGGGCCTTCGTGGGGAGGTTGGTCAGGGCCCAGCGGTGCAGTGGCTCGAAGGCCAGAGGCGTGGTGGCGCGGACATCGGCCACGCAGGTGGGGTCGAGCGACAGGTCGCAGAGACGGGTCTCGCGTTCGTGCATGCCGAGGAGGATGAACGGGCCCCATCGGACCGAGAACCGGCTGGCGTGTGTCGCGATGAGGGGGCGCGCGGGAGGGACGAGCGCGCCGCGGGCCGTGGTGGCGAGGTCGATGCCCTGGAAGGCCTCGGGGGGCGCCAGGCCCAGGGCGTCGAGGGCGGTGCGGGCGAGATCGGTGGGGGTGGACGGGGCCTCGACGCGGCGCCCGGCGAGCGGACCCGCGTGGGGCCAGCGGATCACCAGCGGCGTCGCGAGGAGCGGCTCGTCGAGCGGCTCGACGTCGACGAACGGTACCGGAGGCGCCTCGGTGGCGGCGACGTCCCCCGTGACGATGACCGCCGTGTCGCCGTCGCGACCCGCCGCGCTGAGCGCAGCGAGCAGCCGGCCGAGCGCGGCATCGTGCGCGTCCACGGCGTGGTCGTAGAGCGCCCAGGCGCGCGCGCGGTCGTCGTCCTTGAAGCGGCCCGGGTGCTTGTGCGCCTTGGTCAGCGCCTCCGCCGCGCGCCGTGGCTCCACCATCCCGAGGTAGGCCTCCGGCGGCATCGCCTTCAGCTCGTCCGGGGTCGCGTCCCACGGGGGATGGCCACCCCGTGCGTGGACCACCACCAGGAAGCGGTCGCTCTTGTGGGCGTCGATCCACGTCGCCGCCTCGTCGAACACACGCGTGGCGGGCGTGTCCTCGAGCGGATCGTGCGCCACGAAGGTGTCCCAGCCGCGATCGAAGCCGAAGGCCGCCCCGGTGGTGGGGTTGGCCGTGAACAGGGCGGTCGAGACCCCGCCCTGACGGCATGCATCCTCGATCGTCGTCGGCCCCTTCGGGAGGCGCGCATCCGGGTCGTCCATCCCGTGCAGGCGCGGGGGCAGGCCCGTGAGCATCGACGCCAGGTCGGCGCTCGCCATCGAGCTCACCGCGCGGTTGGCGGTGAAGGTGGTGCCGCCGGAGGCCAGCGCTGCCAGCTCCGTCGCCGGGTGCGGACCGCCCCACGGCGCGAGCGACCGCGCCGACGTGCTGCCCAGCACGACCAGCACCACCCCCCGCACCGCGGGCGGCGCCGGCGTGGCGCCCGGGCTCGTCACCACCAGCCGCGGCTCGCCCAGCAGGACCCGCGTGCCCTTCGTCGCCCGCTTGATCACGAGCTGGAGCGAGGCCAGGCCGCCATCGCCCTCCAGCCCCGTCACGGGCACCGTCCAGGGCGCCCACGCCAGCCCGCCGCCCGCGACGTGCGCCGTGCCCAGCACCACCGGCGCGCGGCGATCGCGCAGCAGGCGTGCCTCCACGTCGGCGTCGCCGCCCCCCACGGTGGCCAGCGAGGCCTCGAGCGTCGCGTCCGCCGGGATCCACCCCGAGCACCGCACGAAGCCAGGGGCGCGCAGCGAGAGCGAGCGCTGCGAGCGCCCGCCCACGGTGGCGTCGAGGAGCACGTCGCTCCGCGTCGGCGCGGCGTAAGGGTCGCCCGTGTCGCCGGTGCCGACGTGCACCCAGTCCACCTCGGCCAGCGGCTCGTCCCCCGACCGCGGCCCGCCGATGAAGTGCAGCGCCAGCTCGTGGCCCCCGGGCGGCAGCGTCGTCGGCGCGCTCGGTCGAAGCACGATGACGCGGGTCTCGCCCTTGCCCAGCGCTCCGCCCCCCGCCGGCTTGCCGTCGATGGAGACGGCCAGGCCACGTGCCGTCACGCCGCGCACGCGCGCCTCCACGTAGACCGCGCCGTCGGGGGTGTCGCCGGTCCCGGGCGGCCAGAAGAAGGTCGCGGTGACCGCGCGTGCGCGGGCTCGCAGCCAGGTCGCTCCTTCGTGCTCCACCAGCTCGTCATCGCCGCGGGCGACCGAGCCGGGGTGGAGGTCGTCCTTCATCGACGGATCGCCGAAGTCGAGCAGCACCCCCCGGTGACCGAGTGCGCACGTGTCGAGGTCGCGCACGACGTCGAGCACCACCGCGTGCGTGGGTCCCGTCGACGCGTCGGGCGAAGACGTGGTCGCAGCGACGGGGCCGGGCGCAGGCGCCTCCGACGCGCGCGAGCAGGTGCAGCCAGGCGTCACCGCAGCGAACGCGAGGGCCACGGCGATGGCAGCAGGGGAGAGGCCGCGCGTCACGGGCTTCACGGCGTCGGAGAAGAGCTCACGCGCGTCGTCTTGTTCGGGCGCACCTCGATGATCTGGCGCACCTGCCCGGCGTCGAGACCGTCGACCTCGACGCGGACCTCGTGGATGCCCGGCGCGGCCACGAGGCTGGTGCCGGGGCCGACGCCGGCCACTGCGCCGTCGATGCGGACGCGGGCGCCCGCGGGCGCGCTCACCGCGATCAGCCCGAACCCCTGAGGGACCTCGATGCCCGGCGGCAGCTCGTCGCCCTGCTCCGCGGACGCCGAGGGGGCGGTCGAGGCCGTCGGGGCCGGGACGGTTGACGCAGCGGGCACGGTGGAGGCCGGCGGTGCGACGGACCCCGTCGCGGGCTCGCCCGTCGTCGGGCGCGCGCCGGGGCGGCCGTCGGTGCCCCGCCCGTGCAGGACGACGGCCGCCGCGACCCCCAGCGCCACGAAGATCGCGACGAGGGTCCACGGAGACCCCTTCGACGGGGCGGGCGCCTTCTCGACAGGCGGCTCCTGCACGCGGGGTGCAGGCGGCGCGGGCAGCGGCAGCGGCAACGTCGGCTCGATGGCCTTCGGCACGGGCGGCGGTGTGGCAGCCGCCGCCAGAGAAGGCTCGGGGGTGACCTCGAACGGCGACGAATAGGGCGCGTCGAGCTCCGTGTCGTCCTCCCGTTCGGGCACGGGCTCGTTCACGGGTGCTCCCGGGCGCGCTCCGACCTCGCTGGGCCGGGTGATCGGCAGCTCGTCGCTGGCGCCCGCAGCCGGGACCATCGCGTCCGGGGGCAGAGAGGCGAGGGGCGCCCGCTCCTCCACCAGGTCCCACGCGTCGTCGTCGGCCGGCGGGTTCGACGAGCGCTTGCGCAGGGCGCTGGGCTCGACGATGGGCGGTGGGTTCGACGTGGGCGCCCGCACCGCGGCGGGGCTGGGGGAGCGGTCGCTGATCTCGCGCATCACCGCGTCCTCGAGCGACGAAGGCGCGCCGTCCCCCGGGCCAGCCGGGGAGGGCGCCGGCGGGGGCTCGCTCAGCGCGAACGACTCGTAGGGAGAGGGCGAGGGTGGCCCGGGAGTGACGGGCGCAGGGGAGGCCAGCCGGCGCACGGCGGCAGGCGCCGCCGGCATGCTCGGGCGCGCGTTGGGCGGGAGCGATGGGCGCGGCGGAGGAGCCCCGCGCAGCACCGCGAGCGCGGCGTCCACTGCGGGCGTCAGCAGGTCCTCCCCGCCCGCGCTCACCACCGCGCGGATCGCGCCGCGCGCGGCGAGATCGACCAGCACGTCCTCCAGCAGGGTCGGCGCGACCTCGCCCGCGAGGAGCATCTGCCGCGGCGACGCGCCACGCGCGATCCGCTTGATGATGGCGCCCGCCGGGTCGGGAGTGGCCTTCAGGTACTCCTCCAGCGAGTCCTCGTCGATGGCGATGCGCTCGACGTTCATCGTGCGCGAGCCGGTGCACGCCGTGACGGCGCCGCGCGCCGCAGCGACGGGGCGCGCGAGCTGATCGAAGAGGGTGCCGGTCAGCTCGCCGCGGATGGGGTCGGAGCTGGGGGACACCACGAACCGGCCCGCGCCGACCCCGAGGAGGCTCGCCAGCGCGCGCTCGCCGCTCTGGTAGCCGCCGTCGCTGGCAGTGCGCGTCGCCTTGCGCGGGTTGCCGCCGCGGATCTCGATCTCGTAGAGGTAGCTCGCATCGCGGACGCCCACCCGTGCGTCCTTGCGCACCGAGCCCACCAGCTCGAGGAGCAGGCGAGGCGTGAGCCCGTCCAGTCGCCCGCGCACTTCCCCCTCGCCGCGCAGCCGCATCTCGACGCGCGCCCTGGGTCGCAGCACCTCGCGCACCCGAGCCAGGATGGAGCGCGAGTCGCTCTCCTTCTTCATGTACGCGGCGGCGCTGGCCCCGAGCTCGCGCACCCGCTGCAGCAGGTCCTCCTTCCACGAGAGGAGGATCACCGGTACGTCGCGCAGCGCCACATCGCGCCGCAGCGCCCGGGAGAGGGCGAACCCGTCCATGCCGGGCATGAGGATGTCGCTGACGACGAGCTCGGGCTGGATGCGATACGCCATCTCCAGCGCCGTGATGCCGTCGAGCGCCTCGTGCACCTCGCACCCGGCAGTACGCAGCAGGTCCGAGATGAACCAGGTGACGCCGGGATCGTCGTCGGCCACCACGACCCGTCGGCCGTGGAGGCGCACGTCGGCCGCGGCCCCACGCCCACGCGCGCCCAGCCGCTCGGACGCGGCCAGGTCCTGGTGCAGCCACGGGGCGAGCGCGATGGTGCCCTCCGGGGCCGCGCCGCCGAACCGCACAGCGCCCCCCGTCTTCTGCGAGATGATCTCCTGGACGCGGGCGATGGCACCCCACAGGGCGCCGAGCACCTCGGTCCCTTCGCCCAGCGGGACGCGGCACGACCGCGCCGTCCGGTCGACGCTCTCGACCAGCGCCCGCTTCAGCTCCTCGGACAGGCGCTCTGCGAGCTGCTCCAGCGTGGGCTCCCCCAGCGTGACGCGGATGGTGCGGCCCTCGCGCGCGTCGAGGATCTCGTCACACGTCCGGCGCAGCACCTCGGGGGCGACGGGCTTGACCAGAGCCTTGGCCACGCCCAGCGCGACGAAGCGCGCCGCCTCGTCCGTCGTGGGGAAGCTCCCGATGACGACGATGGGAACCGGCTCCGTGAGCGGATCGTCGAGCAGCGCCTCCACCAGCTCGATGGCCTGCGGCACGTCCGCGTCGACCAGCATGATGTCCGGTGCGTAGGCGCGCGCCAGCTCGAGCGCGGTCTGCGCGTCCTCCGTCCGCTCGCTCTCGAAGGCCCGGTGCCGCAGCGTCGCGTCCTCGCCCAGAGCGTCGGCCAGGGCCTCGTCACCCACCACGAGCACCGCGATGGGCATGAGCCCCGGGGCCTCGTCCGCCGGCGCGGCAGCCGCCCCTGGCGCCTCGCGCGGCGGAGCCTCGCCCCAGGCCAGGGCCGGCAAGTCGTCCACGACCTGGGCGACGAGCGCGATCTCCTGTTCGCGGAGGGATCCGACGTGCGCGCCGCGGTCGAGCACCGCCAGCGCCTCCTGCAGCGCCCCCGCCATCCCGTCCAGGCGCAGCAGGCGTGCCCCGGCGCCCAGCGCGTGCAGCCGGCGGCGTAGCTCGTCGCGAGCCTGCTTCGACGAGGGGTCGTCTTCCAGCGCGGAGAGCAGCTCGCGCGCGTCGTTGAGCTTGCGGCCCAGCGAGGCGACGAAGTCGGCGCGGGCCCCGCCGAGCCGCCTCCCCGCGTTGTCCTCTTCTCCGGACGAACGGCTCGTCATCTCCCTCCGGGCCGTACCACGAGCGGCGCGGGGGAAGCCAGTTCGGAGGGGCTGCCGGTGGCGCGTAGGATGAGGTCATGACCGTCTCGTTCCGCCCTGCCCGCGAGGACGACCTCGAGCGCCTGATCGACATTCACACCGGCGCCTTCCCCGATCCGCGCGGACGCGCTGCGCGCACGCGCAACTTCCAGAAGAACCCCCTGGGAGCCTTCGCCGACCTGCACGTGCTGGTCGAGCACGACACGGTGCTCGCCCACGGGTTTCTCTTCCCTCTCGAGGCATGGTTCGGCGGGCTCCGCGTCCGGGTGGCAGGCATCGCCACGGTCGGGGTCGCGCCCGAGGCGCGGGGTCGGGGGCTGGGCTCGCGCCTCGTGCAGCAACTCCACGACGCCGCGCTCGCGCGGGGCGACGTCCTGGCGGTGCTCTACCCCTTCCGCCAGGGCTTCTACTCCCGCCTCGGCTATGGCGCGACCAGCACCTATCGACGACTGCGCCTGCATCCCGCGTCCATCCCGTGGAGGCCCCGGCGGCGCGCGCGGGTAGCCGTCGGGGCCGACCGCGAGGCGCTGGTCGGGTGCCTCGAGGCGGCGGCCATGCGGCGGACCGGGACGCTGGCACGGACGACACGGGCATGGGAGTCGCGTCTGGCGGACGAGCTCCGGACGTGGCTCGTGGTCGAGGGCCCTGGCGGTGTCGAAGGCTACGTGGTGTGGACCATCGAGCAGCGCGAGCCGCACGCGGAGACCATGCTCCAGGTGCGCGAGCTCGCGGCGCGGAACCCCGAGGCGGAGCGGGAGCTCTGGGCGCTGGTCGGAGCGCAGCGTGACCAGGTGGCGGTGGTCCACGCCGACGTCGCGGCCGATGATCCGTTCGAGCGTGCCCTCGTCGACCCCGACCGTGCGCGCTTCGGAGATCACGACGTCGAGCACACGCTCGGCGAGCTGGCCTCGGGGCCGATGGTACGCATGCTCTCTACGGCGCACGCCCTCGAGTCACGGGGCTGGCTCGCGGAGGGTACGCTCGTGCTCGAGGTGGGCGACGAGACCCTGGAGGTGACCGCACGGGGAGGGCGCGCCACCGTCGCCCCGTCGCGGAGCGAGCCCCACGTCCGCCTCGACGCCCAGACCCTCGCGGCGGTCGCCTTCGGCGCCCTGGCCCCCTCGCACGCCGCGCGCCTCGGCTGGCTCTCGGCTCGCGACGACCACGCCCTCGCCCTGGCCGACGCTCTGCTGACCCTGCCACCGTACTTCTCCCCGGATCCTTTCTAGGAAAGCGCTGCTACATTGCGGCGCTCCGCCATGCCCGCGTCCGCTCCGCCGCCACCGAGGGTCGCCGTCGAGGGGTCCTTCGTCGTGCGCTTCGGCACCGCGGTGGGCGTCGCCACCGTCGCGTCGCTGTTCGGCGCCATCCCTGCAACCATGCGTGTGGCGCCGGTGGCCGCGGAGGTGGGGACGCTGCGCGTCTGGCTCGCGCTCGCCGCCGCGAGCCTGGTGCCCATGGTGGCGACCGTGGTGGTGCTACGCGGGGCCCGCGAGGGGCTGCGTGCCTTCGCCGGTCCAGGCGCCGGTCTGCGCGCCGTCGGCGTGGGTCTCTGGCTGGCCTCGCTGCTCGTCGGGCTCACCCTCTTCGGTCGCGTCCTCCGCGCGAACACCCACCACCACGGGCTCGCCGGTGTCACCTTCGCGTTCGGAGCGCTGGCCTTCGCGGTCGGGTCCGGCGTGGTCTGCGGGCGCCTCGTCGCCCTTGCACGGGAGGCCCCTGCGTTCGCTCGCCGCGGGCTCCTGCTCATTCTGGGGACGGCTGCCGTGCTCGCCCTCGCCTACGTGGGGATTCGCTTCGTCCGCGCAGCATCGCACGATGCGGCGTCGTACGGCGCCGCCGGGACCGTGGTGGACGTCTTGGCCTTCGCGCTCGCCGCGTTCTTTGCGTCGCACCGCTCCCTCGTCGCGCGCCGCGCGATTGCCCTGGTCGGGCCCCCGGTCGCGGTGGCGGTCCTGGCGCTCGGCGTGACCACGCTGAGGGACGCGCCTGTGCGCGACGCCATCGGGGAGTCTGCTCCGGCATTCGCCCCGGTGGTCGAATTCCTGTCCAGCCGCTGAGCGGCCGCCCTGTGCTAGAGCGATGCGCCGTCGAGCGGCAGCATCCCATCAAGGAGAGAGCGAATGCGCGTGGCCATCGCGGTCGGAGTCATCCTGGCAGGGTTCGCGCTGGGTCCCTCGGCAGAGGCACAGGAGGCAGCCCCCACGGCCGCGCCCGCACCTCCCGCCGTGGCCACGTCCGGCATCGCCGTGGTCGCCCTGAGCGGCGCGACCGACGCCGCGTGGCCCCTCGCTCAGCTGGTCTACGGGACTCCCTCGCTCCGCCCGCCGGCGCTCGACGAGGTCCACGCGCGGATCCTCTGCGGGGAGGCGCCCGGCCCTGGTGCGACGCAGGAGGCCCGTGACCTGGCGGACTCCCTCGCTGCCGTCAAGGGGGAGGACGCCCCGTCGCGCACGCTCCTGGGGGAGATCGGCCGCAGACTGAACGTCCGCGCCCTCGCTGTCGTGAAGGTGGAGGCAGGCCACCCGATGGTGCGGGTTTTCCTGACCGAAGCGGGAGTGTTCGACGCAGCCTCCTACACCCCGGATCCCGGCTCCAGCTCGGGATGGACCGGGACGGTACGCTCGCTTTCCCGCGCATTTGGCGCTGAGCCAGCCGGCGGGCCGACATCGGCTCCCTCGCTGGCCACCCACGAAGAACCCGTCGTGACGGTGCCTCCGCCCAAGAGCAAGGCCTTCTATGAATCCGGGTGGTTCTGGGGGGCTCTCGGGGCCGCCGCGTTCGCGGGGGGGGCCATCTTCTTCGCGACGCGAGACAACGGCGAGTCCACGATCCATCTTCAGGTGCAGGTTCCGCACTGAATGGCCGCCCGTCTTGTTCGCCTCCTGGCCCTCTGCGCCGTGCTCTTCGCACTGGCGTGGGGCCGGCTGGCGACGGCTGAGCCCGACGGGACGACCGCGACCCTGGCTCCACGTGACGTTGCCGTCGTCGTCCAGCCGACCGCGGCCAGGCTCCCGCCCGCGCCGGCCGACTTCCAGCGCATCGACAACGGCTGGCTCGTGCTCGAGTTCCCTGCGAGCATCCGGCCGCGCGTCGAGGCCATCGCGCGCGACGCCGAGGACTTCCGGGTCCACCTGGCCGGCGATCTCGGACAGGCAGTGCTCGACCATGTGATCGTGCGCGTGGCGCGGAGCCCCGAGCAGATGGCGGAGCTCGCGCCCGAGGGCGCACCGCCCTTCTCCTACGCGGTCGGCATGGCCTACCCCTCCCTCCACGTCATCCTCCTCTCCCTCCTGGCGCCCGACACCTGGGAGACGCCCGACCTGGCCGAGACGCTCCGCCACGAGCTCGCGCACATGGCCCTCGACGAGGCCGTGGCGGGCCATCACATCCCGCGGTGGTTCGACGAGGGGCTGGCGATCCACGAGTCGGGCGAGTTCTGGGGCAAGCGCTTCCGCGTCCTGTGGGACGCGACCGTGGGCCACCGCCTCCTGCCGCTCGAGGGGCTCGACCGTGGCTTCCCGAGCGACGGCTCCGAGGTCAGCGTCGCCTATGCAGAGTCGGCCGACGTCGTGCGCTTCCTCATGCGCGACGACGACCGGGCGCGGTTCGGTTCGCTGATCGAGCGGGTGCGAAGCGGAACGTCGTTCGAACGCGCGCTCGAGGACGCCTACGACACCGATCTGCGCAAGCTCGAGTACGAGTGGCGAGAGGACGCGAGCCATCGCTTCGGGCTGGTGCCCATGCTCACCGGCGGCGGCGCGCTCTGGACACTCATCGCCGGGCTCACCGTCGCGGCGTGGGCCAAGCGCCGCAAGCGCGCGAAGCTCAAGCTCGCCGAGTGGGCTCGCGAGGAGGCCGAGATGGACGCGGCGATGGACGCGGCGCGCGAGCGGATCGCAGCGGCCCAGTCGGCGTCGGAGAGCGATCCCGACGTGCCGCCGCACATGCGCCCGGGCGTGCCCGTCGTGGAGCACGAAGGACGCTGGTACACGCTGCACTGAGCCGCCCGCTCATTTCGTGACGGTCGGACATCCCGCCACGACCCGCACGTCGAGCACATCGCCTTCCAGGATCTCCTGGCAGCTCGTGCCCAGGATGGTGACCGTCGCGCCGTTCAGGGTCCAGCCGTTGGGGCCAGCCTGCGCGAGCACGCTCCCGTCGAGGTAGACGTTGAGCAGCGTGGGATCGGGGGGCGCCTGGTTCAGCGTGAGGGTGCAGTTGCCGGCGATCTTCGCGGCGATCTTCGACATCGCCCCGTAGAGAGCCGCCTGGTCGGAAGTGTCCACCGCGTAGTACTGCGGCTCGCTTCCCCGCGCGGTGCCGCCTGCCATCGCCAGCTCGTCGAGCAGCTCCGCGTAGGGCGCGCTGCCCGGCACGCCGACGACGTACACCGGGACCCCGGCCTGGGCCAGCGCGGTCACGGCGGCAATGGTCGGATTGGCGTCGAGGCAGGACAGAGCGCCGCCGTAGTCGGGATCGTCGCAGCAGTTGGGTGTCCCGCCTGGCGGGCACCCGGGCTGGTCCTCGATGTTGTAGGTGCACGTGGCCGACGTGCAGCTCGCCGAGGCATCGCAGTTGGGGCCACCGTCGGTCGCGAGGATGACGTACTTGGCCCCGGCGATGGCCTCGATGGAGGGCGCCAGCACCTGCAAGGTCGCCGCGGTCGGCGTCCCGCCGTCCGCCGCGATCGTGCCCAGCCGCTCCAGCAAGGCGAGGTCGGTCGGCCCGGCTGTCCCCGCCGGCGCGTCGCCCCGCGCAGGCGCGAAGATCTGCACCCCGGGCGCGCACGCGTCCTGCGAGGGATCCGGGAAGACCGCGGCGCCGACCTTGGCGCGCGGTCCGAGATCGATCATCAGCTGCTCCAGCGTGAGCTGGATGGTGATCCACTTGTTGGAGTCGTTCATGCTCCCGGAGCGGTCGAGCATGAAGTAGAGCGTCGGCGGATCGCCGAGCAGCGGCTCGTCCGCGCACGCGCAGACACCGCCGTCGGGACCCACACCGCAGCTCTTCTCGAGCAGGCCGCCGTCGCCGATGAGCGAAGGCCCCCCATCGTCGCCGATGGAGGCCTCCGGGTTGCCCGACGTGTCCCCCAGCTCCGGCGGGCGCGACGTGCTCCCGCACGCCGCCGCGAGGGCGACCGCGAGCGCCGGGCCGGTGAGCCTCGAGCGAGCAGGCACGACCTAGACGGTAGCAGGGGAAACAACGGGCGCTGCCAGCTGCTTACCGCTCGTGAGGTTTCGCGAGCTACCCTCGTATCTGCCGTGAGCACCGCCGACGCGATTCCCCGCGTTCTCCGCGCGATCGCGATGGTCGTCCTCGTCGTCCTCGCGGTCGGCGGCATCCCCGGCTCGTCGCTGCGCCCGGTCCTCCGCGATCTCACGACGCCGCCGGTTCCCAGCGACGTCAAGGACAGGGATGGCGTGCTGGACGTGACGGTCCACGACGGCGCGGGCGGACCCCCGCTGGCCGGGGCACGTGTGTCGGCGCTCGCGCTGATCGAAGGACGGGCCTACCTGGCCGACGCGCGCGAGACGTCCGCGTCCGGGGTCGTGCACCTGACCGGCCTGCCCCGGGGCGAGGCGTGGGTGCTGGCGGACGCTCCGCACAAGGCCCGGGGCTCGACCCGACTGGTGATCGAGCCGGCGCCACGAGCCGTGGCGATCGACCTGTCGCCTGAGCACGCCATCGACGTCGCCGTGAAGGACGAGCTGGGGGAACCGGTCGCTGACGCGGAGCTCGAGGTCAGCGCTCAGGCCGACCCGCTCCCGGTCGGCGCGCGCACGGCGGCGGACGGCGTCGCGCACGTCGGGCGTCTGGGCGCGGGGCCCTGGCGGGTCGTGGCCCGCGCGCCGGGGTTCGAGGAAGCGAGCGAGCGGGCCACGCGCGACGGAGAGCTGGTGAACCTGGTCGTGCGCAAGCTCGCCACGATCGTGGTTCGCGTCGTAGGTCCTGGCGGCGAGGCGGTGGCCGACGCGCGCGTCGCCGTGGCCGGGGCGATGCTCTGGCCGGCGCGCTCGGCGCAGACGGACGCCGAGGGCGGCGTGCGCATCTCGGGCCTGGCCGCGGGCATGTACGCGCTACGCGCCACCTCCGGGGATCGCGTCTCGCCCATCGAGCTCGGCGTACTGCTGGGCCGGGGAGAGGAGAAGGGCGTCGTGCTGCACCTCGGCCCCGGGCGGTGGGTATCCGTGCGCGTGACCGACGGCGATGCCGACGACGCGCCTCCCGTCGCGGCGGCGAGCGTCACCCTCGCCGAGCAAGGGGTGTCGCCGTTCCCCATCGAGGCGACCACCGACGCGAAGGGGCTCGCGCGCCTCGGCCCGATCGCCCCTGGCAGCGCGACGCTCGGCGTGCAGGCCGACGGCTTCGTGCCGCGGGGTGCCGTGCTCGTGGCCGACCCTCCCCCACCCCAGACCCATGTCGCCCTCGTCCGCGCGGGGATCCTCACGGGGCGCGTGGTCGACGCCCGTGGGTACCCCGTCGACGGCGCAACCATCGAGATCGTCGGAACGGACCCTGCTGGCGCCCCCATCTTCGACGACCCTCGCCGCGCGTCGTTCCGGGCTGCCCACTTCGACGCCACCCTGGCCGGCCCCGCACCGCTCGTCGCGCACGGCGAGCTCGGCGTGATGCCGGGGCCCGTGCCACCCATCCCCCACGAAGGCTCGTCCATGCCTCGCGCTGACCTCGCCCCCCCTTCCACTCCTGCGCGCTCGGTAGAAGAGCCCTGGGTCACGCACGCGGACGGGACGTTCCGCGTCGGCCCGGCCTCGCCGGGACGCGTGCGCGCGATCGTGCGGCATCCCCAGTTCGTCGAGGCGCAGAGCGACCTGGTGACGCTGCTCCCCGGCGGCGAGGCGCACGTCGACGTCGTGCTGCACGAGGGAGGGACGCTGGAGGGGCGCGTGCTCGACGCACACGACCGCCCCGTCGAGGGAGCGCGCGTCGTCGTGTCGGCGACCCACGGCACACTCGAGCGATCGACGCGGTCAGCCAGCGACGGTACGTTCGCCTTCGCTGCGCTGCCCGACGAGGTCAGCCTGACGGCGGGCGTCGACGAGGACGACGCACAGCCCGACGTGCGGACGACCGTCCGCATCCCCGAGGGCGGCAAGAAGGAGCTGGTGGTGCACCTCCCCGAGCCGCGGGAGGCCCTCGCGGTCACCGTGGTGGACGACCGCGATCGCCCCGTGGACGCCGCGCAGATCAGCGCCAGCTCGCTCACCGCCGACGCGCCGCTGCGCACCACCTCGTTCACCGACCGGCGCGGCGAGGCGAAGCTGAAGCGCGCCCAGGGCATCGCCCTGCGCGTCGAGGTGAGCGCCCCCGGGCACGCGCCGAAGATCGTCACGACCGACGGCAGCAGCGAGTCCCTGCGCGTCGAGCTGGCTCCGGCGGAGAGCGCCACCGGGGAGGTGGTGGCATCGCACGGCCGGGATGCCGTGGGCGCCGCAGAGGTGACGCTCTACACCGATCTCGGGGTCCGGCGTTCCCGCACCGCGTCCGACGGGACTTTCTCCCTGGGCGAGCTCGCTCCCGGACCGGCGCGGCTCGACGTGAGCGCGGCCGGCTTCGCGCCCCTCACCCGGTCGATCAGCATCCCCGACAGCGGCGGACGACGCCCGTTCGTCATCCCGCGCGTCGAGCTTTCGACCGAAGGCTTGGTCGAGGGCGAGGTCGTCGACGTGCACGATCGGCCCGTCGCGGGCGCGCGCGTGGCCAGGGACCACGTGCCGACGTGGCTCCTCGTCGGCGCGAACCCGCAGGGGATCGCGCTGACGGACACGAAGGGGCACTTCACGCTGAGGCAGCTCCCCGAGGGAACGGTGACGCTCGAGGCCTACGCGCCCGACCTCGGGCGGGGGCGCGCGGAGGGCGTCAAAGTCGTGTCCGACCGGACGACGGTGAACGTGCGCATCGTGCTCACCGGCGACGCCGGGGACGAGACGGCGTCGAAGGGACCGGCAGCGAGCGGGAGCGTCGCAGTGACCCTGGGGGAGACGGACGAGCCCGTGGAGGTGGTCGTCGTCTCGGTCGTGCCTGGCAGCGAGGCAGAGCGCGGCGGCCTGGCGCCGGGCGATGTCGTGACGGCGGTGGACGGCACCGCGGTGCAGACCATCGCCGATGCGCGCGCCCGTCTGAGCGGACCGATTGCAGACGACGTTCTGGTGGCCGTGAGGCGCGAGGATCGGGCGCTCACGCTGCGCGTGACGCGCGAGGCGGTCCGTCGCTGACGGCCACCGCGAGCCGCTCATCGACCAGCAGCAGCCGCGACCTGCCCCCACCGAAGCGTTCCCCCCACTCCACGGCCGATAGATCCTCCAGCACGCTGTAGCCCACGCGCCCGAGCTCGGCGCGCATCGCCTCGGGCTCGAGCAGCCCGAGCAGCTCCTCGCCGATGGCGCGGAAGGCGAAGCGCGCCACGCGCATGGCGGGCTGACCGAAGGGCGAGCCGCGCGGCGTCCCGTAGGTCACGGCGATACGGCTCGTGCGGGCCGAGCGCGACGCCACGGCCTCGAGCGTCGACCGGATGGCCTGAATGGGCAGGTAGGGCGTGACGCCCTCCCACAGCCAGAACGACGGCGCGTCCGCGTCGTGACCGGAGCGCGCCAGGGCGTCGGCCAGCGAGTCCCTGGCGAAGTCCACGGCGACGAAATGGACGTCCTTGGCGGCCGGCGCGCGCGCGCCCATCCGGGTCCGCTTGTAGGCCTGCGTCGAGGGGTGGTCCACCTCGAACACGTGCGCCGGGGCGAGCTCCGGCATGCGCCACGCGCGGGCGTCCAGCCCGGCGCCCAGCACCACGAGCTGATGCGTCCCCGCGTCGAGCGCGTCACGTAGCGCGGCGTCGATGGCGCGCGTGCGCATCTCCACGTGGTCCACCAGGCCGAGCGTGACGAGGTTGAGCGCCGCAGCCGACGTGCGCCCCCTGCCCCCGGCGCGCAGGACCAGCGAGAGCGGGCCCTCGACCAGGACCCCGGCGAGCGCGTCCACCTGGGCCACCCCGCGCGCCGCCGCCACCACGGCCGCGGTGAAGCTGGGTTTGCCCTCGCGCATGACCTATTGCTTTGCGAAGACGATGCTCTTGCCGTCGAGCACCGCCCACCTCACCGTCTTGTCGTCCACGAAGACGAACGTCTGCGGATCGTCTGCTCCGTCCTTGTCGGTCGTGATGATCAGCGTCGTCTTGTCCTGCTTGACCACCTTGTAGCGGCCCGATTGCGTGTCCTTGGGCGTCGTGACGGTGATGGCGTCGCCCTTCACGTCGAGCGCCGTGCCCGTCGCGAAGGCGTTCGCCGCCGCCGTCGCCTCGGCCGCCACGCCCTCCGCCCGCACGCCGCGCCATCTCCCCTGCAGGCGCGCGGCCCCGTCGCCGTGACAGCCCACCAGCAAAGGCGCGAGGAGGGCTAGCCACGCCGCCCACGCGAACGTCTGGCCGGATCCGGGCGCGCACATGATCGGTAGCAGCATACCGTCAGGCACGCGCCACGATCTACGTGATGGTGGGCGAAACGGCTGGGCCGGGGGCCGCGGGCGACTCGGCGCGCGCGAGCACGTCGTGCATCTCGCCGTGGATGCGCCGGAGAGCGCCCTTGTCGTCCACACAGGCGAGGCGCGTCGAGCCCTCCGCCAGGAGCACGCCATCGCCCACGCGCACCAGCCGGTAGTCGAAGCGGATGCTCGCCGCGCGCCGGTCGCCCAGCGTCGTCTCCACGTCGATCTCGTCGTCGAAGCGGGCAGGGGCGCGGTAGCGCAGGGCGACGTCCACAACCGCCAGGTGCATTCCCCGCTGCGCCCACGAGGCGTACGACACCCCGCGACGGCGCAGCCACTCCACCCGCGCCACCTCCACGTACGCCAGGTAGCTGCCGTGGTGGACGATGCCCATGAGATCCGTCTCGTAGAACCGGACGCGGAGGCGCACGACGCTCCGCGCGGCGACCGGGTCGATAGGCTCGTGCATGCGGCGAGGGTACACGGCCTGCGCTACGATGCCGCGCGTGGACACCAAGCGGCGCCTGCCGGTGCTCAATGCACCTGCCAACGGGGAGGACGACGCACCCACCCGCCCGCCGTGGCAGTGGGTCGGCTTCGGGACGCTCGCCATCTTCGCCGCGTGGCTCCCGCTTGCGTTCGCCGCGGCATGGCTCGCGTCGCGGCTGGACGCCGACGGGTCCTCGCACGTGACCTCGGTCGTCATCCTGGGCGCCGGCCTGGGCCTGGCGGCCCTGGCGGGGGGATTCCTCGTGGGGCGCTGGGGGGCGCCAGGCGTCGGCGTGCGGGAGGCCGCCCTCGCGGGTCTGGCGACGGCGCTCATCGCGTCGGCGCTGGCCTTCGGGGCTCCGGGCGCGGTCTGGGGCGCCCTGACGACGGTGCTGGTGGCAGTGCCCTTCGCCGCGCTCGGCGGGCGGCTCGGCGTCGTGCGGCGCCGGCGCTCGGCCTGACCTCACCGCCCGTGTGGTAAGGACCAGGCGATGCTCTGTCTCCAGGTGTCGACCGACGCGGCGTGGGCGCGGGCGGCGCTGTGCGACGTCGACGCTGTGCTCGCCGATCACGCGCACTGCGAGATGAAGGCGGCCTCTAACGCCCTGTCGCTGGCCACGCGCCACCCGGGGGATCCCGAGCTCGTCCGCGCGCTGACCGACCTGGCCCGCGAGGAGATCGAGCACTTCCAGCGGGTCCTCGCGCTCCTGGTGGAGCGCCGCGTGCCGCTCGGGCCACCGCCGGTCGACGTCTACGCCTCGGAGCTGCGCCGCGCCGCCAGCCAGCTCCCGCGCGAGCGCTCGGACGCCGCGCCGCTGGTGGACCGGCTGCTCGTGGGGGCGCTCATCGAGGCACGCTCGTGGGAGCGCTTCAAGCTCCTGGCCGAGGCGACGGCGGACAAGCCCGAGCATGCCGCCCTGCACGCCCTCTGGGACGAGCTTCTGGCCTCCGAGGCGCGCCACTACCGCACGTTCATCGACCTCGCGGCGCGGGCTGCGGCGGGTGACCGCGACGCCGTCCTGGCGCGCCTCGAGCGCATCGCGCGCGTCGAGGGGGACATCGTCGCCGGCCTGGCGCGCAACGAGGCGGGCGGCTCGCGCGCGACGATGCACGGCTAGACCATGCTCGACGTCCGCGTAGACGACCTCCACTCTCTCGACCGCGACGTCAGGCGCGCCGTCCAGGAGCTCGCGCGGTGGCGGATCAAGCTTGCCCGCGACCCCGAGGAGAGCGCCGACGTCGATCCCATCGAGCCTGTGCGGCGCGTGGCGGGCATGTCCACGCTCGGAGCGCTCCGCCAGCTCCAGCCGACCCTCGCCGACACAGCCTTGCGCGACGCCCTCGTGCCCTGGGTGGGCGTACTGACCCTGGCGCGCCTCGGCCGGGAGGACGACGTCGCCTGGGCCCGGGCTGCGAGCGAACGGCGCGCTCCCTTCCTCGGCGAGCCCTTGCGGCTGGTCACGTGGCGGGAGGCGTGGGGCGGCGTGGCGGCAGCGGGCACGGCGGCAGAGGCGCGGCTGTGGCTCGATGCTGCAGCCGAGGTGGGCGAGGCGCTCGCGGCGACGGCCCGCACGCGGGCGGAGAAGCGCGCCGAGGTCGCGCGTCGACTCGGGTGGGCGCACCCGTGGGAGCTGCTCGGGCTAGGTGCCGCCGGCCGTATGCGCGCGACCGCGCGGCGGCTGCTCGACGCGACCGAGGACCTGGCACGCGCGGTCTGGAAGGAGGCGAAGCTAGGCGCCGCCGAGGTGCTGCACAGCGCCGTGGCGCGCGACGCGCCCGAGGGGTGGCCCGCCCACCTCACCACGCGCTGGCTGAACGACGTCTGCGGCGCCGCACTTGGCGGCCTCCGCTTCGACCTGCCGGCCCTGCCCGCCGCGCTCGGGGCGGCCAGCTTCGCTCGCGCCCTCTACGCGCTGGGGTTCGCCACGCGGTTGGCGGCAGCCCCCTCCGCAATGCCCTTCGCGCTCGGCCGGGCGCCCGGAGCGCGCGTGGCGCACCGGCTGGGCTTCGTGTTCGCCGGGCTGGCGGCCGACGTGACGTGGCAGGTGCGCGCCCTGGACCTCCCGCGCAGGACCGCGCAGCGGCAGGCGCGCGTGCTCGCGCGGACGGCGCTCCTCGACGCGCGGCTGCATGCGGCCCGCCTGCTGCTGGGGGATGACGACGCCCCCGCGCCGCGCGATCTCTTCGACGAGCTCGGCGCCCGCCTCTTCGGTGCGAGGCTCGACCCGCGTCTGCGCGGCGCCTGGCCGCGCGCGCGCGACGACGAGCCCGCGCGCTTCGTCGCCCTCGTCGAATCGCTGGCCTTCGCCCGCGCGCTGCGCGACGGCTTCGACGTCGACTGGTTCCGCAACCCCCGCGCCGGCAAGCACCTGCGGGCCGTCTCGGCTGCGCCGGCGTCGGAGCCGTGTGACCCGGAGGCCCTGCTCGCGGGAGTCGAAGGGCTCGCTCGCGCGTTCGAGGAAGCGCTGGGATGAGACGCGCCGCTGTCATCCTCGCCGTCACCGTCCCCATCGCCACGACGGCGCACGCCAAGCCCCCGCCGTCCCACCCGGCCGGTCACCCGCCCCCGGTGGCGACCCACGCGTGGGTGCGGCCGGCCCCCCCGTTGCCGATGCTCCCGAGCATCGCGCGCGTCCGCGTCGAGGCGGCGCGGGATCACGTCGTCGTGCTCGAGGAGGTCAACCTCCCGAGGGGAGACTGGCAGTCCGGTGGGCTCGAGCTCTTCGTCGCCTTCGGCGCGCCCGGCGCCCCCATCGCGCTCGACGCGCGCCTGGCCGCCGTACCTATCGGCACGGCCGAGGCGCGCGCGGACGACCCTGGGGACACCGTCCCTGTCGAACCCGTACCCCGCCACCTCCCGAGCTCGCAGCTCCTCCTCGGCCGGCCGACCATGGCCGGCGTGGTGGTGCACCTCCGGGATGCGCAGCTCCGCCACGCCTACGCGCTCACGGACACCCTGGCTCTTCGCATCCGCAGCCTCCTCGCGCCGCCCGCCGCCGACGCGAGCGGCGCGCGCGACGTCGTCGTGCGCCTGGGCTTCGCTGCAGGGCAGCCCATCGCTCTCGAGAAGGTTCAGGTCGTCTCCGCGGAGGCGAAGCCCTGGATCACGCGCGCCGAAGCCACCCTCTGCGGCCCCGAGGCCGATCCCTGGCCGCTGTCGCTCACCCTCACGCCGCACCCCGCCGACGCCCCGGCGCTGGCCGCGCGCACCATCCTCCCGGCGATGGCCGTTCGCCACGCGAGCGACGATCTGTGCGTCCGCTGGTGGGCGCCTCCGTAGGACTACGGCCCCCACCACAGCATCTCGTGCACCCGTGTGGCGCCGGACATGCTCGTCATCGCGACGATGCGGTCCCCCTCGAGGCGAACGAGCGGATCCGGGAAGGCGTCGCACGCGAAGAACGCGCTCTTCTCGAAGCCCGCAGCCGTCATCCAGAACAGGTGCAGCCCGTGCGCCGACGCGCCGGCGCAGAGCACCATCCGCCCACCCCCGAGCACCAGGAAGTCCATCCAGCGGAACGCGTAGGCCTCGAAGCGCTCCACCGTCGGGAAGTCAGCGCCCAGGTCCCTCAGCTCGGGCAGGTGGGCCTTGAGGTACTTGTGCAGGAGGTCGTAGCGGGGCTGCTTCAGCCTGGGGAGGGCACGCGGCGCTGCCACCAGCACCGGCAGCTCCTCGGGCCTCGCGCGCGGCACCTCGACGTGCGCGCGGTACCGGTCGGCGAGGGTCGCCTGCGTCCCGTCGAGGGCGTCGTCGGCCAGCGACTTGAGCCACCAGTGAAAGACGGTGAGGTCCGCCACCCCCGCGCGCGACTCCAGCCGCACGACGCTCTCCCACAGAGGCCTGCGCACACCCCACGAGCCGCCGTGGCCGTCCACGATGCACGCGCCCACGTATGCTGCCCCGTGCACCACCGCGTTGAAAAGCAAGCTGTCCGGCGTGCCCGGCGCGCCCTCGGCCATCCACCGGTCGCGGTGCACGCGCGTCAGCGCGGCTCCGAGGCGGTGGACGCTGGCGTCGCTGCCATCCAGTGCGAGGTCGGCGTCGAAGAGGGTGCGCGCGTTGTCCGCGAACCGGGCCGCGGCCTCCGACAGGTGGGCGAGGATGGACGGGTTGCGCGCCGGGTTCGCGTCCTCCGCACGGGCGCGGGCGAGGTCGGCGCGGGCGTCGGCCGGGTACAGCGGCAGGAAGAACCGCTCGAAGAGCTGCTCGGCGTCCACGCGACAGGACACGTAGCACGCGGCTGCTATGCTCGCGCCCGACGTGCTGACCCCGGACGTTCGATTCGAGGGCTGGACCACGCAGGACTGGATCCGCTTCGTGCGGCTCTGGCAGCCGCGCGCCTCGCCCGATCGCGAGCCCACCCGACCTCGGGGGGGCGTCGTAGTCATCCACGAGGATGGGCACGTGCTCAAGCTGCTGCACACCCGGCACGGGCGGCTCGACCCACACTCGGGCCCGCCGGCACCGGCCGAGGCCGACGCGCGCGCCCTCGCGCTGCGGACCGGCCAGCCCTCGGCGCTGGGGCAGGTGGCCCGGGCTCACCACGCCAGCTGGGCGCTGGGCGCGCGCCTGGGCGCGATGGACGAGGTCATGGAGCGCTTCGGAGCGCGCGCCCGGCGGGGCGACGACATCACCACCCAGGCGCTGCAGCTCGTCACCATCGTACGCGAGATGATCGACGAGGGGGCCATCGCATCCTGGCCCCAGCGCCTGCGCGGCATCCCCATCCCGACGGCTCATGTCGTCCGCCGCACCCTCGACGCCGTCTGCCCCGACGGCCACGCCCTGGTGCTGGGCCTCTTCGACGCCGAGGGGCTGTGGGTCTCCTTCACGGCGCGCCGCCGCAACGGGTCCTTCGACGTCATCGCTGGCCCCGACGAGCTCCGGCCCGCGCTGGGCCTGCTCTCCGGCGACTGGCGGCGCGACTACCGCCACCTCGCGCGCGCCGTGGAGGACCGGTACGCGCCGCTCGCCTTCGGGTGCTTCGCCGACGTGAACCGGTTCCGTGCACTCCAGACCGACTCGCACGCCGGCGCCTGGGCGCAGGCCGTCGCCGTCCGGGACGTGATCATCGCGCCTATGCCGGTGGCGGTCGGCGTCGGCCTGGGCGTCGACGCCGCGCGCTACGCTCTGAAGGGCCTCGGCGTGCTCACGCAGCGCATCGCACCGCTGGCTGGCCTCGCGCCGTTCATGGACGCGGCCCGCGCGCGGATGGCGAAGATCACCGGGAAGGACGTGGGGGCCCTGCTGGGCTTCGACCCGCTGGCCGCGCTGCGGGCGCTGCTGGAGAGGTGAGCATCGGGCGGTCGCCCGCGTCATCCCCCCGTCGGCCCGTCTCCCGCAGCGTCCCCCGCGCCCGTCTCCGCGCTCCCTGCGTCGCCGCCGCTGTCTCCCGCGGCGCCGGCGTCCTCCCCGCACGCGCCGCCGTCCTCCTCGTAGGCGGCGAACGCCCCCACGCACGGATCGCCGTCGCCGGTCGTCGCGTCCATGGCCTCCACCGTGTAATCGCCGGGGTAGGGGGGGCACACGGTCGTGATGTAGACGGCCGCGCCGTCGCCCTCGTCGATGACGAGGCACTGCGGGCTGCAGTTGTCGCCCGTCGACGGGCCGTTCACGACGTCCACCCCCGTCGAGGGCTCGATGCAGCCGCTCTGCGGCACGTACAGCTGCCCGGTGAGGATGTGCACGTCGACGTCGTCGCACGACGCGACCAGGAGCATCACCGGCAGCACGACCGCCCAGCGCACGTCACTCCTCCACGACCCGCACGTGCAGCTCGACGAGCTGCTCGGGCGACACGGGGTTGGGCGCGTCGGTCATGAGGTCCGTCCCCTTTTGCGTCTTGGGGAACGGGATGACGTCGCGCAGGCTCTCCGCGCCCGACAGGAGCATCGCCAGTCGGTCCATGCCGATGGCGATCCCGCCGTGGGGCGGCGCCCCGAGGCGCAGGGCCTCGAGCAGGAAGCCGAACTTGCTCTTCGCGTCCTCGTCGGAGATGCCGAGAGCGCGGAAGACCTTCGCCTGCACCTCCGGGTCGTGCAGACGGATGCTCCCGCCGCCGATCTCGAAGCCGTTGAGCACCAGGTCGTAGCGCCAGCACAGCACCTTGCCGGGGTCGGTCTCCAGCATGGCGACGCAGTCGTCGTGCGGGCGGGTGAAGGCGTGGTGGGCGGCGACCCAGCCCTTCGTGTCCTCGTCGTACTCGAACAGCGGCGGGTTCACGACCCACAGGAAGTTCCACTGCCCGCCGTGCCCGCTCTCGGGGATGAGCCCCAGGCGCTTGGCGAGGTGCGTCCGCAGGTTGGCGAGCACCGTCTGCACGGCCGCCTCGCGCCCGAACTGGAAGAAGAGAAGATCCCCGTCCTCCGCGCCGACCCGCGCGTTGATGGCGGCGCGCAGCTCGGGCGTCACCGTCTTCGCCAGCGGCGACTGGAGCCACGCTCCCTCGGCGTCGACCTTCGCCCGGGCGAGGCCCTTCGCGCCCATGCTCTTGACGAACTCCTCTAGCTTGTCGACCTCGGTGCGCGACAGCTTGCTCGCCATCTCCCCGGGGATGCGCAGGGCCTTCACGATCTCGGCGGGTAGGTCCCGCCGGTACTGGCCGCTCGTGAACTTGTCGGCGATGGGCTTCCAGAAGGGCACGCCGCCGCCCCCGTGCTCGACGACGACGTCGGTCAGATCGGTGTGCGGCAGGCCGAAGCGGAGGTCGGGCTTGTCGTTGCCGTACTTGCCCATGGACTCCTCGAAGGGGAGCTGCGGGAAGCGGCCGCTCGGGTAGAGCGTGTGGAGGTCGATGCCCAGAACCTCCTTCCACACACGGAACACCAGACCCTCGATCGCCCGGAAGACGTCGTCCTGGTTGACGAAGCTCATCTCCACGTCGATCTGCGTGAACTCGGGCTGCCGGTCGAGGCGGAGCGCCTCGTCGCGGAAGCACTTCACGATCTGGAAGTACTTTTCGAAGCCCGCGACCATGTAGAGCTGCTTGAAGAGCTGGGGGCTCTCGGCCAGGGCGTAGAACTTCCCCGCCGACATGCGCGACGGCACGAGGAAGTTCCGCGCGCCGCCCGGTGTGTACTTGACCATGATGGGCGTCTCGAGCTCGAGGAAGCCCTGCTCGTCGAAGTAGCGCCGCACCACTTGGTTGATGCGGTGCCGCACCCGTAGCGTCTTCTGGAGCGGCGGGCGGCGCAGATCCAGGTACCGGTACTGCAGCCGCTTCTCCTCGCCGGTGTCGATCGACTCGGCGATCTGGAAGGGCGGCGTGTCGCTCTTGTTGAACACCGTGAGCTCGACGGCGTGCACCTCGATCTCGCCCGTCGGCATCTTGGCGTTGACGTTCGACCCGCGGTTCTTGACCACGCCGCGCACGCCGATCACCCACTCGTTGCGGAGCTCCCTTGCCAGCTCGTGCGCCTTCACCGGCAGCTCCCCGTGGCCCCCGAGCTCCGGGTCGAACACGATCTGCGTGATCCCCTCGCGGTCGCGCAGGTCGATGAATACACACTGGCCGTGATCGCGGTAGGTGGCGACCCATCCGAAGAGGACCACCGTCTCCCCTGCCTGGGCAGCGCGCAGGGCGCCGCAGTCGTGAGTGCGCTTCAGTTCGTCGATGAATCGGGCCATGTGGGGTACGCAATGTAGCCGACGATGGGCGCAGGCGGTAACGTGCCGCGTCGTGGCAGGGCCTCCGGGCAGCACGACCGACCGCGCGATGGTCCTCCTCGCCGCGCTGGTCCCCGCCTGCCTGGCTGCGGCGCACGTCGGGAACGTGCCCGACGCCGCCCACGACGCGGGCGTCGCGCGCGCCATGGGGCTCGAGCCGCAGGCCTGGCGGTCGCTCGACGCCGTCGTGGCCTCCGCGCTCGCCGCCCTTCCCCTGGGCACCCGCGCAGCGCGGGCCGGGCTGGGCGATGCGCTGGTGCTCGGCGCGGCGGGGGTGGCGCTGTACGTGCTGGCATGCCGGCTCGCTGCAGCCTGCGCGGACGCGCCGCGCCTCCGGCCGCTCACGGCTGTCCTTGCCGTGTCGTGCGCCGTTTGCGCGCCCGTGTGGCAACTGGAGTCGTCGGCGGTGGCGGGGTCGGTCACGGGCGCGCTGCTGGCGCTGCTGCCGCTGGCGGTCGTGTCGCGCGCAGGGGATGGTGACGCGCCGCCATCCTGGCGGGCCGGCGCCTTTGCCCTCGGCCTCGCCCTGGGCCACGAGCCCCTCGTCGGGGCGTGCGCCCTCGCTGCGTGCGCCGCCTGCGTGGGAGCCAGGCCCGCCGCGCGTCGCAGCCTCTTCGCCGCGGTCAGGAGCGACGCGCGGGTCCTCGCCGCGTGCCTGCTCGCTGGCCTCGGGCCGCTGCTGCTCACCCTCGCGAGGACGCGCACCGCGGGGCTGCCGCTCGGGCCCGCCCTGGCCGACGCGTGGGCCGGCGAGCACGGGGCGTCCCACGGTGGCTCGCCGCTGCCGCTGGTGCGGGCCGAGCTCGGCGCCGTCCTCGGCGCGCTGGCCATTGTGGGCGTCGTGCTGGCGGCGCTGGTGCCACGGGCGCGGCCCCTCGGAGCGGGTCTGCTCGCGGTCGTCGTCCTGGGCCTCGCGTCCGCCTGGGCGGGAGCGCCGCTGGGGCCGACGCGCTTCGGCGCCCCCGTGCTGGCGGCGATCGGCGCTGCGTGTGTCTTCGCCGGCGTCGCGATGCAGAGCCTCGTGCGCGCCATCGCGACGGCGAGGCTGCCGCTGGCGCAGGCCAGCGCGGCCATGGTGCTCGTGCTGCTCCTGGCCATCCCGGTCGACGCCGCGGACGAGGCGCTGCTCCGCGCGCAGCCGCGCATCACCGGGGCGGCGGCGCAGTGGGACGATCTGGCGTGGGGCGAGCTCCCGCCGCGCGCCGTCGTCGTGGTCACCGACGCCCGCCTCGGGCGACGCGCGGCGGCGGCGCAGGCCACGGGCTCGCTGCGCGGGGACGTCGCGGTGGTGCCCGCCCGGACACGCGGCGTAGCCGCCGCCCGCGTGCTGTCGGAGGACCCCGCGCTGGTGCCGCTCTGGCGCGATCTGGAGCTCGCAGGTGCGCCCGCGGAGGCGTCGCTCTCGTCGCTGGCGTCGGTGCGCCCGTTGGCGATGGCCTTCGAGCCGCGCTGGGGGCGCGCCCTGGGGCGGCACCTGGTGCCCGTCGCCCTGCTGGACCGCTTCGAGCCCGAACCGCGCGGCGCGAGCGACCGGAGGAAGGCGCTCGATGTCTTCGCGCCGAAGCGCGCCCGCCTCGCGCTGGCCGCCGCAAAGGACCCCGAGCTCGCCGAGGCCGCAGCGTACCTGCTCCGCGCCCGCGCGCTCGACGTCGCCGCCAGCGGGGATCGCGACCTCGTTGGCCGGGCGGTGGACGATCTGCACGCGTTCGCCCCCGACGACCCGGTGGGCGCGGCCATCGTCGCCCGGGTGGTCCTCGGCAAGGCCGCGGCGAAGCTCGAGGAGCTGAGGCCATAGACTACTGGCCCGGTCGCTTGCCGCCCACACAGGCTCTCTTCCCCTATCCCCGCCCGTCGCTCGCCTTCTTCCTCTGCAGGTCGACCGCCCGCCACAGGTACCAGCTCGCCGCCGTGCGGTAGGGCTTCCACCGCTCGCCGTAGCTGGCCAGCTCCTTTGGGGTGGGCATCTCCCGCTTGCCGTAGGTCAGCATGAAGCCGTGGCGGACGCCGTAGTCCCCGACTGGGAGAACGTCCGGCCGTCCGAGCCGGAAGATGAGGAGCATCTCGACGGTCCACCGCCCGATGCCACGCACCGTCACGAGGCGGTCGATGATCGCCTCGTCGTCGAGGGCGTGCAGCTTGGCGATGGCGGGCACCGTCCCGTCGAGGGTCTTCTTCGCGAGGTCGCGCAGCGCGAGCATCTTCCCGCGCGAGAGGCCCGCTCCCTGCAGGGCGTCGTCCCTCTGCGCGAGGAGGGCTGCCGGCCGCACGCGCCCGCGCGGGAACATGGCGCGCAGCCTGCCGTGGATGGTGGCGGCGGCCTTCCCTGTCAGCTGCTGGTAGACGATCGACTCGGTGAGTGCCTCGAACGTGCTCTGGGTGGCCGCCAGCCGGATCCTGGGGGGGCCTACCGCGGCGATGACCTTCGCCAGCCGTGCGTCCTTCTTCGTCAGGTGCGCCACGGCGTCGCCCGCCTCGAAGACGGGCGTCGCCGCCCCCGCCGGGACGGCGAGTGTCACCCCCTCGAGCGCGAGCATGCGCCGCTTCGTCTCCATGCCCCCGTGCGCCGAGAAGCCCCCTGCGCGCCCTCCCGCCGCCAGCACCCGGTGGCACGGCACCACGATGGGAAATGGGTTCTTCGCCACCGCTTGCCCCACGGCCCGCGCTGCGCCGGGCGAGCCCACGCGCGCCGCCAGCTCCCCGTAGCCGATGGTCGCGCCCGGCAGCACGCGCCGGAGTGCCTCGTAGACCCGCCGGTGGAAGAGCGGCACGGCGGCGTAGTCGAGCTCCACCGCGTCGAGCGGGTCCGGGGTCCCGTCGAAGTGCGCGCGGATGGCCTCGAGGACGCGCCGCGGCTCGCCCTTCGCCGTCGCCTCCCGTGCCCCGGGGAACCGCGCGAGCACCTTCGCCCGCGTGGCCGCGTCGTCGGCCTCCGGCAGCTGCACGGCGGCGATGCCCCGCTCGGTCCACGCCAGCGCGCACCGGCCGATGGCAGTGTCGAAGAGGGCATATGTCGGAGCGCTCACGCGGTGAGCATAGCTTGGGTACTCTCGCGTCATGCTCACCCTGCACCTGGTCCGCCACGGGGACACAGCGCAAGCCGCAGACGGCTACTTCGCCGGCGACATCGACCCTCCGCTCACCCCACGGGGCCTCGAGCAGGCCCAGGCCCTGGGGCGCTTCGCCACGCGCCTCGGCCTCGCCGCCGTCTACGTGAGCCCGAAGCTCCGCGCCCGCCAGACGGCGCAGCCCCTGCTCGAGACGTGCAAGCTCGAACCCGTCATCGAGGACGGCCTGCGCGAGATCGCCTACGGCGCGTGGGAGGGGCGGAAGGAGAGCGAGATCCGGGCGAGCGATCCCGAGTCCTACAACGCCTGGTCGCTCGATCCGGCGCTCGTCTCCCCGCCCGGGGGCGAGAGCGCCTTCGCCATCGCCGCCCGCGCCCTGCCGTGCCTCGTCCGCGCCCGGCGGGAGCACCCCGCGGGCAACGTGCTCTTCGTCAGCCACAAGGCGACCATCCGCATCATGGTGTGCGCGCTGCTCGGCGTTCCGCTGGGCCGCTTCCGCGACCGCGTCGCGTGCCCCACCGCTTCGCTGACGACGTTCGAGTTCGGTGAGCGGGGCGCGATGCTCACGCGGCTGGGGGACACGGGGCACCTGGCCTAGAGGGCCGCTCCCTATTCCATCAGCGCCCTGTCCAGCGTCCCGGTCAGCTCGATGAGGTCCACCAGGTCCTCGACGTAGTCGAGCTTGCCGGTGTCGATGCGCACCACCGGCGAGAGGTCGTAGCTGTCGAACCACCGCGTGTAGAGGCGGTGCAGGCGGCGGAGGTACGCGTCGGGGATGGCGCCCTCCATCTTCCGCCCGCGCTGCGCGATGCGCTTCTTGGCGGTGGCGAGCGGGCAGGTGAGGGCGATGAGCAGGTCCGGCGGGCGCAGGCTCCGGCAGATACCCTCGTAGAGCTTCCAGTAGACCTGCCAGTCGCGCTTCGACAGGTGGCCCTGCGTGTGGAGGTTGCGCGCGAAGATCTCGGCGTCCTCGTAGATCGTCCGGTCGATGACCGCGGGTCGAGCGCAGGCGGCGAGCTGCTGGTGGAGCTCGAGCTTGTGCGCCAGAAAGAAGCACTGCGAGTGGAACGCCCAGCGGGCCATGTCCTCGTAGAAGTCCGCGAGATACGGGTTGGTCTCGTTGGGTTCGTAGAAGGGGACGACGCCGTAGCGCTTCACCAGCCACGCCACGAGGGAGGTCTTCCCCGCGCCCATGGTGCCCGCCACCGCGATGCAGCGCTTCATGCCCGAGCCCCTCAAGGTAGCGGCCGCGACCGCGGGAATGAAGGTCGTCGCGAGGCGGTTGGCGTGCAGAAGAGCGACGATTTCGCTTGCCGACCCGGTTTCTGCCAGATTCATAGGACCCGTGACGTCAGGAAAGGTCAGGCATCGGAAGGAACACGTGCTGGCGGGGCTCACCCTCGCCTCGCTCGCGGTCACCCTCCCCCTAGCCCTGGCGCACACCCGACATGCCTCCGCCGGCGCACTGGTCGTCGCCCACGAGCGCGGCAGTGTGCTCGATGCGCTCCACGCGCCGTCCCTGCTCGTGGTGCGGGCGGCGGACCCCTCGGGCGACGACGCGCGCCTCGCCGTCGACGGCCGGGACGACACGGCGTGGACCGGGCGCCCCGGCGAGACACGGTGGAAGTGGGCCGCGTCGTTTGCGCAGCCCGTCCACGTGGGGCTCCTCCGCGTGCGCCTCGGCGCGTCGCCCACGAGCGGCGTGCCGACCGACTTCCGGTGGGAGGCGCGCCCCGTGGCCCCCGGGACGCACACGTGCCCCGTGATGCCGCCCACGAGCGACGAGGCCTGGGTTGCCCTCGACGGCGCGGTGCAGTCGCCCCCCGCGACAGGGGACTTCCTGGCCCAGCCGACGCGGCGCTCCTGGTTCGTGGATGCGAACCTTTGCGCGCTGCGGCTGGTCATCGACCGCACCAATGCGGGCCCCCCGGTGGTGCGCGAGGTCGAAGCCATCGAGGGGGCGCGCGACGTGCTGCGCGAGGGCGAGGCCAGCGACGACGGCGCGTACCCCGGCTTCACGGCGGCGGACGCCATCGACGGGACCTACGGCCGCCGCTGGGCGGGGGCGCCCGGCAAGTCGCGGTGGACGTTGCGGGTCGACCTGCGTGAGCCCGAGGTCATCGATCGCGTGCGCCTGGTGCTCGGGTTCGACGCGACCAGCACCCCGCGGCCCGGCTGGGGCCGGAGCTACGCCGTCTCCTGGGCGCCGTACCGCTACACCCTCGAGGCGAGCGAGGACGGTAAGCGATTCATCCCGGTCGCCACCGAGCCCCTGCGGTCCGATGGCACGATCCTGCCGCTGCGGCGGCGCATGGTGACGATGACCGAGCCGCGCATGGTGCGCGCGTTGCGCCTGGTGATCACCGGGGCCACGGGGTCGACCGGGCAACCCGAGGCGGGCGCCGTACCCGTCGTGCGGGAGCTCGCCGCCTACCGGGCCGACGACACGCGCCCCGTGCTGGCGGCGCCCTGGGTCCTCAGCGTGAACGCCAACCCGGCGATGGAGTCGCACACCACGCCCGGGGGCGAGCTCACCAACGACGCTTACTGGGCGAAGTTCCTGCAGCGCCGCTTCGCCACCTTCCTGCCGGTGCTCCGCGCCGACGATCGCTTCGACCGCTCCCTCGGCCCGCACGGCGAGGCGCTCGACGCACCGCCCAGCGACCAGGCAGGCGAGGCGCTCGAGGCCATCGAGGGCGACGACCCGCTCCTCGATGCGCAGCTGCTCGCGCAGAGCAGCCCGCCCCCTATCACCGTGCTTAGCGGCTCGGACGACTGGGACTACGCCGGCCAGACAGGGCCCGACGCCGCCAAGCCCAAGCGCTGGCACTGGGACCCGCTGCGCGACGCCCGCGCCGGGGGCATGGGCCAGCTCGCGCCTGCGGTGAGGCAGCGCGTGGCGCCGTTCATCGGCTTCTGCGGGGGCGCGCAGATCCTCGCGTTGCTGGAGTCGCGCCGCGGGGACGCGACGTCTCCCGAGGAGGACCGGCGCGCCATCGACCAGGTCCTGCGCCGCATCAACGGCGCGCCCATCCGCGGCTTCGCGCCGCCGCTCGACGTCGAGCGGGCCTGGCCGGGCGATCCCCACCCGCCGCGCGCGCGCATCCAGTTCCTGCCGAACGATCCGCTGTTCGCGGACCTCTCGGGCGCGCAGCATCGCTCGACCACGCAGGCCTTGCCCGAGTCCCACTCGGACGCGGTGCGTGCGGACGCCTTCCTGCCCACCGGCCCGCTCCGGCGCTTCACCGTGCTCGCGTCGAGCTCCTTCTGCGGGCCGGACGTGGTCGCCGCCAGCGTGCAGGACGGCATCTACCCGAACCCGAGCGGCCCCGGCTGGTGCGACACCATCCCCGAGGCGTTCCGGTCGCGCGACCGCGCCTGGCCCATCATCGGCACCCAGTTCCACGTGGAGCAGAAGGACTTCGCGACGCCGGGCCCCGGCGACCCGCCCGAGTCGGTGGCCGACGCGCGCCTCTTCTTTGTCGCCGCGTACGAGGAGATGGTCGACGCCTACGTGAAGCTCGGCCCGTGATGCGCTATACATGAAATCGTGCGCGTCCTCGTCCTGACGGCGCCGTTGCTGATCGTGGCGGCGTGCGGCAGCTCGTCCTCGCCGGTGAAGCCGTCGGGCGGCGATGCGGCGACCGACCAGGGCGGGGTGGTCGAGGCCGGCGCAGAGGCGGCCGCGGGGCCGAAGATCGAGCACCTCGTCGTCATCGTCCAGGAGAACCACACCTTCGACAGCTACTTCGGCCAGTGGTGCACGGCGCCTGCCGGATCGGCCCCGACGTGCACCGAGGGGCCGTCGTGCTGCGAGGCCGGGCCGTCGCTCGACCCTGGGTCGCAGAAGCCCTTCTCCGTGCTGAACGACGCCTTCAACGCGGCGCGCGACCCCGACCACACCCAAGCGTGCGAGCTCACCGAGATCGACGGAGGGAAGATGGACGGCTTCGTGACGTCGTCCGTGTGCGGCTCGGTGGACAACTTCGCCTACGCTGACAGCACCGTGCAGGCCTACTGGACGCTGGCCGCGGAGAGCGCCCTCGCCGACCGGTACTTCCAGCCCGTGGTCGGCCAGAGCTCCTCGAACGACATGTACCTCGCGCGCGCCCAGTTCGTGTTCCTCGATAACGAGTACGAGCCGGAGGCCATCGGCGCGTCGTGCTCCCTCGTGGGGACGACGAACCAGTACACCGACCCCACCATCGCGGATCTCCTGAACCAGGCGGGCGTCAGCTGGGCCTGGTACTCCGAGGGCTACACCGTGATGGCGCAGGCGGTCGCGACCGGGACGTGCCCCACCACGGGTCCGTCGGACTGCGCCTTCGGAGGGGGCACGTTCGACTGCGGGTACGACCCGGGCGACGACCCCTTCGCCTACTACAAGGACCTCGTCGACAACCCCGAGTGGTTCAAGGACTACTCCGCCTTCGCGACCGACGTCGCCAGCGGGAACCTGCCGTCGGTCTCGTACATCAAGGCGCTCGAGTACAAGACCGAGCACCCCGGCTACGGCAACACGCTCACTGCCGGCATCACCTTCGTCAGCGCGGCGCTCGAGACCATCGCCGGCTCCCCATACGCGGCGAGCACGCTCGTCCTGCTGACGTGGGACGAGGGCGGGGGCCTGTTCGACCACGTCTCGCCGCCCCCCGACAGCGCGGTGGACCACCAGCCCTACGGGACGCGCATCCCGCTCATCGCCGTAGGCCCCTTCGCGCGCGCCGGGACGGTGTCGCACGTGGTGATGGAGCACTCGAGCATCGTGAAGTTCATCGAGCAGAACTGGCTGGGGGCGACGGGCCAGCTGAAGGGCCGCGACGCCGTGGTGGCGAACATCGGCAGCCTGCTCGACCCGAGCCTCGGCGTGCCGGAGAACTGAAGCGCCGCGGGCGAGGTGATACCCTGCCGCGCCATGGACGCGACCGAGCTCAAGGCGGCCTTCGAGAAGCACGGCATACGGCGGGTGAAGGTCGGCGGGTACGACGTCGACGGCATCCTGCGGGGCAAGTACCTCGCGCTCGACAAGTTCTGGGGCGCGCTGGCCGATCCCATCGGCTTCTGCGACGTCGTCTTCGGCTGGGACGCGAGCGACACCCTGTACGACAACGCGCGCGTCACGGGCTGGCACACGGGCTACCCCGACACGCGGGCGCGCATCGACCCGTCGACCTTCCGCGTGCTCCCCTGGGAGCCTGACACGGCGGCCTTCCTGCTCGACTTCCTGAACGCCGACGGCACGCCCCACCCGGCGTGCCCGCGCGGGCTGCTCAAGAAGATCGTCGCCCGAGCGCGGGCGCTCGGCTACGAGCCGCTCTTCGGCTCGGAGTTCGAGTTCTTCGTCTTCAAGGAGACGGCAGCGACCCTCCACGCCAAGGGCTTCCGTGGCCTCGAGCCGGTCTCGCCGGGGATGTTCGGCTACTCGTGGGTGCGCTCGGGCCAGAACGCCGACCTCTGTCACGCCATCCTCGATGACATGGATCGCTTCGGCATCCCCATCGAGGGCCTACACACCGAGACCGGGCCGGGCGTGTACGAGGTGGCCATCAAGTACGACGAGGCGCTGCGCGCCGCCGACAAGGCCGCCCTGTTCAAGACCGGCATGAAGCAGGTGGCCAGCCGCCTGGGCTACTCGGTCACCTTCATGGCCAAGTGGAACCACGACCTCCCCGGGTCGAGCGGCCACGTGCACCAGTCGCTGTGGGTCGTGGGCGCAGACGGCAAGCCACAACAGAATGCGTTCTACGACGCCGCGGACGCGCACATGCTGAGCACCCTGGCCAGGCACTATTTGGGCGGCCAGCTCGCGCTCATGCCAGAGCTGACGGCGCTCATATCGCCGACGATCAACAGCTACAAACGCTACGTGCCCGGGGTGTGGGCGCCGCTCAACGCGAGCTGGGGGGTGGAGAACCGCACGTGCGCCATTCGCGCCATCCCGGGCGGGCCGAAGGCGACGCGCCTCGAGTACCGGCAAACGGCCGCGGACATGAACCCCTACATCGCGATGGCGGCGACCCTGGCCGCGGGGCTGTGGGGCATCCACCACCAGAAGGAACCGCCTCCCGAGGTCGAAGGCGACGCCTCGGGCCGGGGCGACCTCGCGCCCCTGCCGCGCACGCTGCGCGACGCCAACGAGCGCCTGTCCCGGAGCGAGCACGCGCGCGAGCTGCTGGGGGACGGCTTCGTCGACCACTACACGCGCACGCGTGACTGGGAGTGCCGGCAGTACGAGCGCGCCGTCACCGAGTGGGAGCTTCGCCGCTACTTCGAAGCCATCTGAGGTGTGCTAGGCCCTTGGCGCATGAGCGCCAACCTCGTCACCTGGAGCTTCCCCACGACCATCGTCTTCGGCGCCGGCGCCGTGCGCACGGTGGCCGACCATGCCAGGCGTATCGGCGCGAAGCGGGTCCTGGTCGTCTGCGATGCAGGCGTGGCCAGGGTCGGCATCGCCGAGCGCGTGCGCGAGCTGCTCGAGCAGGGCGGCGTGGCGGCGGCGGTCTTCGCCGACGTCGACCCGAACCCCGTGGAGAAGAACGTCGTCGACGGCGTGGCCGCGTACCAGGCTCACAAGGCGGAGGCGATCGTCTCCGTGGGGGGCGGCTCGCCCCTCGACGCGGGCAAGCTCATCGCCCTCAAGGTCACCCACGAGCGCCCGCTGGTCGACTACGACGACGCGACGGGGGGCGACCGCTTCATCGGCCCCAACGTCCCCCCCATCATCACCATCCCCACGACGGCAGGCACCGGCAGCGAGGTCGGCCGCTCGGGCGTCGTGACGCTGGCGGCGACGGGGCGCAAGACAGTCATCTTCAGCCCGTACCTGCTGGCGAGAGCTGCGCTGCTCGATCCCGAGCTCACGCGCTCGATGCCAGCGAGGGTCACCGCGGCGACCGGCTTCGACGCCCTGACGCACTGCCTCGAGGCCTACTGCTCGCTGGGCGACCACCCCATGGCCGACGCCATCGCCCTCGGGGGCCTCGAGCTCTGCGCCCGGTCGCTGGCCCGCGCGGTCGAGCACGGCGACGACCTCGACGCGCGGGGCGACATGATGAAGGCGGCGATGATGGGCGCGGTTGCGTTCCAGAAGGGCCTCGGCGCGTGCCACTCTCTGGCGCACCCGCTCTCGAGCGAGAAGGGCCTGCACCACGGTCTCGCCAACGCCCTGTGCCTGCCCGCCGTGGTCGACTTCAACGAGCCGGCGGCCGCCACGAAGCTCGATCGCATCCGCGGCGTCCTCGAGCCCGCGGCGACGACCTGCGGGGACGCGCTGCGCGCCCTCCGCAAGCGCCTGGGCCTCCCCGACGGCCTGCGCGCCGAGGGGGTGACCGAGGCCGACATCGCGAAGCTCGCCGACAAGGCCATCGAGGACGCCTGTCATCGCAGCAACCCACGTCCTGTTACGCGCGAGGACCTGGCGACGCTGTACCGCGCCTCGCTCTGAGCCTAGAAGGCGTCGGGCTCGTCCGAGGGCGTGGTGGAGCCCGTCGCGTCGTAGAAGTACCGCAGCGAGAGGACGCCGAGCGTGCCCGAGTGTGCGCCGATGAGGTCGTGCCTCATGCCCAGCTCGATGCTCCAGCGGGGATCGATGTAGCCGAAGCCGAGGGAGGCCGCGTGGATGGCCGTCCCCGCGTCGTAGCGCCACCCCGCGCGCACGGCGTAGTGGTCGGCGAGGAAGACCTCGCCGCCGGCCATGACGCGGCCCTCGGTCTTCTCCCACGTCGTGAAGTCGAGGAGCCCGTCCACCTCGATGGCGAAGGTCTGGCTCAGGTAGCCGATGCCCGCCGCGGCGTTGGTGGGCGCCAGAGACGTCCCAGGGTTCGTGAGGTTGTGGCCGACGACGCCGAGGTGAAACCCCTCCAGCGTCGCCGTCGCGCCCACGTCGAACGTCAGCGAGTTGAAGATGGGCGAGCCCGAGCTCCCGTCGGACGCGTAACTGGCGCCGAAGGGCCCCTGGGAGACGGCCTGATCGACCCGCAGCCAGCGCCCCGTCACCCCGAAGGCGAAGTGGTCCCCTAGAGGCAGGGCCATGCCTGCACGGATGTCCGTCCAGACACGGTGAAGCCCGTTGGGGTCGAACTGGTTGTAGGTCGCTGCCACCCCGCCGGAGAGGTGGCTGGTATTGATGACCGAGTCGACGATGGCGAGGCCGATGGTCTCGCGCTGGGCCTCGGGCGAGTACGCCCCCAGGGCTTCCAGGTGGTAGACGCGGGCCAGGGCCATGTTTGCGGGGTTGAGGTAGAGCGCGGTCGTCGATACCCCCAGCGCGTTCAGCGCTCCCCCCATCCCAACCGCCCGGGCACTGGGGATGTCCCCTAGGTCATAGGCCTGCTCGGGTGAGGTCGTCATGCGCTGGGCGCTCACCACGCCCGTGGCCGAAAGACAGGCGAACCCCAGTGCCAGGCCCGTCAAGCGGTAGGGAACGAGGCTCAGCGACCGGAACACGGGCCCGACCCTAACAGCGCAGGCGACGACCGACGAGTTTTCCGCCGCACACGGCCTCGACACGCTGCGTTCACGAGACTGCTGCGAGAAAGAAGCTGGATCGTCGACTCTTGACACGGAGATTCAGCCAAAAAGCCATGCAACGAAATGTGCACGACGACCGCATGAGACGGATTCGAAAGCCATGACGCTCACTTCGCCACCTGCACGTTCTCGGCAGACCGAGCGTGCTTGCGCGAACGCCATTTCGCGGGTGGAGTACAAGAAAAAAAAGGCAGATGTTGCGAGCACTTAAACACAAACGAAACGAAGGGCGTGGACGGCCAGCAAGAGGCGGTGATAGCTCCATCAACGTTCGCTTCGGACTGGTCTTGTCACTCTCAAGCCCCACTTGGCGACATGTGAGGTCACGAGAGTGAGAAGCTGGGGCCGACCCGTCTCCGCGTCGTCGGAGACAGGGACTCTTCAAGAGAAGTCAGCCGTCGTCCCGACTGATCGTCGAGGCGCTGGCACACAACGGATCCCCGATGCCTGACAAACCGTGGGAGACCGAAGGTCTCGTCTTGGCAACTCTGTTCCCGCCCTGTCTTTTGCGCCGGATTTCAATCGCCAGGGCCCTCTTGTCCACAGGCTGTGGATAACTTGTGGTCTCCGTCACCATCCGTGACGGGTTGGCGTGGTCGTGAGGGCGGAAGGTTACGGTGTGGGTGTCCCTCGGAGGGGTCGAGGGATTGGAAGTCGAGTCGAGTGACGCGTCGCCAGCGCGTGGCTCGTCAGGGGTCTCGTTGTCTCCGCAAGGAGGATCGGTGAAGAGGGTGGGGTGGTGGGGTTCGTTGGCGTCAACGTCGATTCTTCTTCGAGGGAAGTGGTGCAAGCGCGGATGCAGAGCCATGAGCAGGGCGGCGTTCCCGGAATGCCGCCGATGGCACAGGAGCCAGTAGTGTCGAGCGAGGCCGAGCGCGCGTGGTTCGAGGCGATTGCCTTCACGCGCGAGAAGTCGCCCGCGAGCTTCGATCAGTGGTTCTCAGGTGTGCAGTTCGACGGTCTGACCGACGGCGTTCTCAGCCTTCGTGCGCGCGACGAGTTCGTCCGCCAGTGGGTCGAGGACTACTTTCTGCCGACGGTAACGGAGCGCATCGCAGCCCACACGAACCTGAGCATCCAGGTCCGCTGGATCATCGATGGCTTGCTCGACCATCCGGTCGCCGATCGCCCGGCTCCCTTCGTTCCCGTGCGCCCACGCCCTCTCTCCGTGCGTCCTGGGGCGCTGGAAGGGGAGGACACCGCTGGCCATCAACGGGTGTCGCTGCGCCGGCAGGACGGCGAGTCGGGAGTGCATCCGGTCGTCCCCGAGGCGCCGAAGGTGACCGCGGTGGCGCCTCCCATCGAGGGGCTGAACCAGAAGTACACGTTCGCCAATTTCGTCGTGGGGCCGTCGAACCAGCTCGCGCATGCGGCGTCGATGGCGGCGGCCGGTGTCGGCGGGCGGCGTCACAATCCGCTCTTCATCTGCGGCGGCACGGGGCTCGGCAAGACCCACCTCGTCCACGCCATCGCCTACCGCGTCCGCGAGGAGCGACCGGGCGCGCGCATCGTGTACATCAGCGCCGAGCGCTTCGTGAACGAGTTCGTGCAAGCCCTGCAGGACCAGCGCATGCATGACTTCCGCAACCGCTTCCGGGAGAGGTGCGACCTGCTCCTGGTCGACGACATCCACTTCCTTGCGGGCAAGACGCAGACGCAGGAAGAGTTCTTTCACGCCTTCAACGCCCTCCACCAGGCGAGCAAGCAGATCGTCGTCACCAGCGACAAGTACCCGCAGCAGCTCGACAAGATGGAAGAGCGGCTCGTGTCGCGCTTCCAGTGGGGTCTGGTGGCCGACGTCCAGGCGCCCGAGCTGGAGACCCGGGTGGCCATCGTCCGCAAGAAGGCTCAGCTCGAGCACATCGACCTGGCCGACGACGTCTGCCTCTTCATCGCGCAAATGGTGCGAAGCAACGTGCGCGAGCTGGAGGGAACGCTCATTCGCCTTGCCGCCAAGGCCTCGCTCCTCGGGCGTTCGATCGACCTTTCCTTCGCGCGCACCGAGATCGCCGCGACCACCACCGCGCGCCCCAACGAAGCGAGCGTCGAGGACATCCAGCGCGTCGTCTGCCACCACTTCAAGCTCCGCTCGACCGACCTGCTCTCCAAGGACCGGCACAAGAGCATCGCCTTCGCACGTCACGTGGCGATGTACCTGTGCAAGCACCGGCTCAAGTGCAGCTTCCCCGAGCTCGGACGCGCCTTCGGCAACCGCGATCACACGACGGTGATCAGCGCGGTCCGCAAGGTGGAGGCGCTGCGCTCGAGCGATCCTGAGGTGCGGGCGCACCTCGAGGCCCTCGAGCGCAAGCTCGGCGCGGTGGAGTAGGACCGCCAGCTGAGCGGGAGCGGTTAGCTCCCCATGAGAACTGTCACTTGGTACGGCTGGCCAGAAGTTCGTTCCGGGTTGGCTCGGCGACCCGAGCGCTGTGGGCCTCTTCTTCACCTCTCACCCTCCGCTTTGTTCGTCGTGATCTCTGCTTTCTCTCCAGAAAAAGCGGAGTTCTCCGCCGTGAAAGCGGCGTTCTCCGTCCTGATCGCCGCCGTGAACGGGATCATCTCGAACGCGACGACTGAAAAAGCAGCGTTCTCGGGAGAAAAAGCTGCTCTTCACCCCGACAAAGCGAGGATCACGAGAGAAGGCTCCACCTTTTCCTCTCTCGCGTCGGAGGCGTCCGTCCACGCCGCCCCTCTCACACCGGGGAATGACAATCGGCGTCGCTGCTGGCTGAGCTAGCTAGATCGTGACCCTCCAGGTCGTCCCGCCCGTACCGGGGACGTCCTGGAGCTCGATCCCCATCGCCGACAGCTCGACCCGCATGGCGTCGGCCTTCGCGAAGTCCTTCGCGGCGCGCGCGTCGATGCGCGCCTGCACCTTGGCGTCGATGACCGCAGCGTCCAGCCCGCGCAGCCCGAGGCGCCGGGCGCGGGTGCGCGTGAAGAACTCCTCGGCGGTCGCCTGCATCAGGCCGAGCGGGGCGCAGCAAGCGTCGAGCGCCTCCACCGTCGCCGCCGCCAGTGCGCGGGAGACGGCCTGCGCCGCAGGGTCCTTGCGCTGCTTCTGGATCTGCATGACCACCTCGTTGCCGACCTTGGCCAGCTCGCCGAGGACACTCAGCGCCACGGAGGTGTTCAGATCGTTGTCGAGCGCGGTGAGCACACGATTCTCCGCCTGGCGGATGATCTTCGCGCTCGCGGCCGGTCCGTCGTGGTTTGCCTTCGCGCCCTCGGCCGCCGCCACGAGCGCTTCCCGCGTCACGTAGAGGTACTCGACGCGCCGCTCTGCGTCGTCGAGGCCCGGGAACACCACGCGTCCGTCGGCCAGCTTCTCCAGGTCGAAGTTCACGGGGCCGCGGTAGTGCGCCCCGCACAGGAAGTAGCGCAGAGCCTCGCCGTCGTTGCGCTCGAGGACCTGCGCGATGGTGACGAAGTTGCCGAGCGACTTGCTCATCTTCTCGGAGTCGACGTTCAGGAACCCCGCGTGCATCCACACGCGCGCGAAGGGCTCGCCCCACGCCGCCTCGCTCTGCGCGATCTCGTTCTCGTGGTGCGGGAAGACCAGGTCCATGCCCCCGCCGTGGATGTCGAAGTGCGGCGAGAGGATCTTCGCCGCCATCGCCGAGCACTCGATGTGCCAGCCGGGTCGGCCCTTGCCCCAGGGACTGTCCCAGCCGAGCATGTCCGGGCCGGACGCCTTCCACAGCGCGAAGTCGAGGGGGTCGCGCTTGATCTCGCCGACCTCCACCCGCGCCCCGGCGAGCAGGTCGTCGATGTTCCGGTGAGACAGCTTCCCGTACCCCGGGAAGGCCCGCACCGCGAAGTACACGTCCGTCCCCACCTCGGTCCGGGCGGGGTACGCCGCGCCCTTGGCCACCAGCTCCTCGATGAGGGCCACGATCTCGGGGATGGTCTCGCTCACGCGCGGCTCGAAGTCCGGCTTCGCGCATCCGCACAGGCGCAGCTCGTCGGCGTTCACCAGCGACATGCGGCGCGACAGGTCGAGCGGCGCCTCTCCGCGCTCGGCGGCGCGCTTGAGGATCTTGTCGTCGACGTCCGTGACGTTGCGCACGTACTTCACCTGGTAGCCCCGCGCCCGCAGGAACCGCACCAGCACGTCGAACGCGACGAACGTCCGGGCGTGCCCGGCGTGCGCGTGGTCGTAGGTCGTGAGCCCGCAGACGTAGACGCTGACGCGGCCGGGCTCCAGCGGCTGCAACGTCTCGAGCCGCTGGGTCATCGTGTTGTAGAGGCGAACGGAGCCGGTGGACATGCTCTGGCAGGTCGTTCTAGCACAGAGAGTGTTATCTCTTCGGGCAGGCATGGTGCCCCGCCCGGCCCTTCTCCTCGCAGTCCTCGTCCTCGCGGGCGTCGGTGCGTGCGCGCACGCCGACTCGTTCGAGGACGGCGTGCTCCGCAAGGGGGAGCTGACCGTCCGGGTCGGCCCCGTCCCGCCAGCGTGGCAGCGCGTCCGCATCGAGGGCGCCGACCTCGCCTTCCGCGACCAGGCCCGCGACGGCTCGACCATGTTCGACGTGCGCTGCGGCCGCTCCTCGGACGCGCCCCTCACCGTGCTCACCGAGCACCTCATCATGGGGACCACCGATCGCGACTTCGTCACCCAGGACGTCGTCCCCTTCGACCAGCGGGAGGCCCTCCACACGCTCATGCGCGCCAAGCTCGACGGCGTCCCCATGCAGTACGACATCTACGTCATGAAGAAGGACGGCTGCGTGTACGACCTGGTCTACGTCGCGCCGCCCATGCGCTTCACCGCGGGCGCGACCGACTTCGAGCGCTTCGCCAAGGGTCTGCACGCGACCTCGCCTCCGGTCGGCACGGCTGGCGCCGCCGCCGCAAGCGCGAGCGAGCCATGAGCCGCGACCACGACGAGGCGCCCGAGTCCATCCCCCCGCCCAGCGCGCGCGGCTCGCTCATCCCCCCGCCGCCGCCCGAGCCCAAGCTCTTCGAGGACGCCCTCCACCGCGTCGTCTCCTTCATCGAGCACATGGGCGAAATAGCCTCTCTGACCATCGGCGCCCTGCGCGCGGTGACCAAGCGGCCGCTCGAGATCGGGTCGACCATCTACCAGATCGAGTCCCTCGGCGTGCGCTCGCTGGGCATCGTCGCGGTGACCTCGATCTTCATCGGGATGGTCATGACCATCCAGTTCGCCTTCGGCCTCCAGCGCTTCGGCGGCATCGAGTACATCCCACGGGTCATCATCCTCGCCTTCCTGCGCGAGCTCGGCCCCACCCTCACCGCCGTCATCGTCGGCGGTCGCATCGGCAGCGGCATGGCGGCCGAGGTCGGCGCCATGAACGTCACCGAGCAGGTCGACGCCATCCGCGCGCTCGGCGGGGACCCCGCGAAGAAGCTCGTCCTCCCGCGCGTGGCCGCCGCGATGATCGTCATGCCCTTCCTCAGCATCTTCGCCGACGCCCTCGGGACCGTCGGGGCCATCTTCGTGTGCGACTTCGAGTACGGCATCCGCCCGCGCCTCTTCTTGCAGTCGTCCTTGGAGAGCGTGCTGCTCAGCGACCTGTTCTCCGGCCTGGCGAAGACGCCCGTCTTCGGCTTCATCATCGCCATCGTCGGCTGCCACTTCGGGCTGACGACGCGCGGCGGGACCGAGGGCGTGGGGCAGAGCACGACGCGCACCGTGGTCGTCGTCTCCATCGCCATCCTCGTGGCCGACTACCTGCTCACGCGGATCTTCGTAGCCTTCCTGCCGGCCTGAGGCCATCATTGCAAAGCCATGCAGGACGGCGCGTCTCCCCCCGTCTTCACGCTCGAGGCCGTCAACGCCCTCCTGCCGCGCGTGCGCGCGCTCATGGCGCAGCAGATGGAGCGGCGCAGCGAGATCGAGCAACGCCTGCAGCGGCTGGCCAAGCTGCTCGGCGCGGTGCCCGAGAGCATCCAGGTCGACGACGCCGACCCCCCGCCGGTGCGCGAGCTGAAGCAGGACCTGGTCGAGCACGTCCACCGCTACGAGTCCGCCTGGCGCGACCTCGAGGCCATGGGCGCCGTGCTCAAGGACCCGCGCACCGGCCTGGTGGACTTCTACGGACAGGTGGACGGCGAGCGGGTGTGGCTCTGCTGGCAGTACGGCGAGGACGCCGTCACCCACTACCATGGCCTGCACGAGGGCTTCTCCGGGCGCAAGGCCATCGAGCCCGCGATGCGCCACCGGCACCTCAACTAGCCGCTCATGGACCGCGAGGCGGCCGCGAGAGCCATCGAAGCCTTCCTGCGGGCCCTCGGGCGCGACCCGCAGCGCGAGCCCGAGCTCGCCGGCACCGGCGAGCGCGTCGCCCGCGCGTGGGCCGACGAGCTGCTCGAGGGCTACGGCGTCGACGTCGACGCCCTGCTGGCGCTGAACGTCATCGCCGGCGGCTCCGACCTGGTCGTCGTCCGCGGCCTGCCCGTCGCGACCACGTGCCCACACCACCTCATGCCCTCGACGGGCGAGGCCACCGTCGCCTTCGCCCCCGACGACCGCATCGTGGGCGTCGGCGCCGTCGCGCGCCTGGTCGACGCCTTCGCGCGCAGGCTCGCCCTCCAGGAGCAGCTCGGCGAGCACGTCGTCGGCGCCCTCCAGAAGCACCTCCGGCCGCGCTGGGCTGCCTGTCGCATCGTCCTGTCCCACGCCTGCATGACCGCGCGCGGAGAGCGGACCCACGCGGCGCGCGTGGAGACGGTCGCGCTCGGTGGGGGCGAGGTCGACCGCGCCGTGGTGTATGCCGCGCTGGGAGTCGGCCGTTGAGCGCCGAGGTCCCCGCGAGCGCGCTGGTCGAGCTGCCCGTGTTCCCGCTGCCGCAGGTCACCCTGTTCCCGCGCGCGGTCATGCCGCTCCACATCTTCGAGCCGCGGTACCGCGCCATGCTCGCGGACGCCATGGCCACCCACCGCTGCATGGCCCTCGCCCCCATCGTGAACGACGACGAGCCGCCCGCCATCGCCCGCGTGGCGGGGCTCGGCGTGGTGATGAAGCACGAGGCGCTGCCCGACGGGCGTTCGTACATCGTGCTCCGCGGCCTCGCCCGGGTCGCGCTCGACGAGCTCCCCTTCGTGTCGCCCTACCGCCGTGCGCGCGCGCGCGTGCTCGTCGAGCAGCCCACGCCCGTGACCGACGTCGAGCGCGCGGCCCTCCGCGCCGCCGCCGCGGGCTTCGTGGCCGAGGTCCGGCGCCGCGACCTGGAGGTCGAGCTGGAGCTCCCGGAGAAGCTCGACGTCGGCAGCGTGGCCGACCTCTGCGCGGCGCACATCGTGCTCGACGCGGACGTCCGCCAGCAGGCCCTCGAGGAGCTCGACGTCGCCGAGCGAGTTCGCCTGGTCACCGGCGAGCTCGTCTCGCAGACGGCGCGCCTCACCAGCGCGCGGGGGGGCATGAATTGAAGCTCGTGGGGCGCGTGCCCCGGGCCGCGCTCGAGGGCGGGGCGATGGTGCGGCTCGTCTGGCCGCCGTTCGACGTCGTGGTCGCGCTGGTGGGTGACCGGCCCTGCGCCATCGAGGACGCCTGCAACCACGCGGGCGCCAGCCTGAGCGAGGGCGACCGCCACGGCGCCTGCGTCTCGTGCCCCATGCACGGCTACCGGTTCGACCTCACCAGCGGCCGCCTGGTCGAGCCGCGCGGCCTTTGCGACGACCAGCGCGCCTTCGTGGCCCGGCTCGATGGCGACGACGTCGTCGTGTGGGACCCGGGGCCGCCGGTCGACATCATCGGCCCTTGAATGGAGGACCCTCTCCTCACTCCACCACGTCGACGTCGCTCGGCCCCATGGTCCGGTAGTTCGCGTCGATGTACGTGATGACCTCCTCGAACCAGTCGTCGAGCTGGCCGATGGGGTGGCCGTTCACCTGGCGGGGCTCGTTCAGGTAGAAGGTGCCCTGGATGCACTCGGGCGTGTTCGTGGTGGGGTCGATGCGGCACCGGCCGTCCACGTAGACGACGATCATCTTCGCCAGGCGGGTCGCCGCCGAGCGCTGCGCGTCGTCCATGTAGTTGTCGGTGATGGCGGCCGTGGCCTCGAGGTCGCGCGGGTCCTGCCCGTAGCCGTGGAGCACGAAGAGGACCGGGTAGCGCTCGTCGCGCAGCCGGTTGGCCTCGAGCGCGTATCCCGGAGGCAGCGTGACGGCGACCGGGCCCATGCGCTTCGACACCGGCCCCGTGAAGTAGGTCTCGCAGTGCCCGGCGAGCTCGCACGCGGTGCCGAGCTCGTTGATGGTCGTGGTCTCGCCGTTGAAATCGGTGCTCGCGGGGTCGGCCACGAGCGAGTCGGGCAGCGTCCGGTCGGCGTCCGTCCACGCGCTGGCGGCGAAGTAGAAGCCCGTGACCAGGCGGTAGAGGATCTGGCTCCCCGTGCCGACGTGCTGCCCGTCGCCCTGCGCAATCATCGCCGGCGTCGCGTCGACGTAGCCGTAGCGCAGGTGCGCGGCGCTCGCGACGTCCGCCCAGAGCACGTTCACGGCGAGAAACTGGTTGGGCTGCGTGGGGTCGCTGCCGGGGAGGTTCTCGAAGTTGTTGTAGTAGGCGGTCGACTTGGCCTGCGTGCCGTCGGGGTTCTTCACCGACGCCACGGCGCCGATGAGGTGGTTGGCCACCGCGGCGAAGTTCGCCATGTCGCGCACGCCGCCGTCGCCCCAGATGCCGAGCCGCGACAGAGCCGGCGCGTCCACCACCCCACCCGGCGCGGTCGCGCGCCCGTGCAGGATGGAGTGCGGGTCGAAGGCGTAGAGCTGCTGCGCGCCCTTCGACAGCGTGAACTTGCCATCGCTCTCGCCGAGGTCGTACCCGCCGTTCGACTGCTGCGGGGTGTTGGGCACGCCGTCGAGGCCCACGTCCTGGTAGGGCTCCCCCGGCTCCCAGGTGTGATCGTTCTCGGTGCCGTTGGGGTTGACCTGGAAGTCGTAGTCGTCCTGGTTCGGGTCCGGGTTGTTCACCGGGTCGTATCCGGGCTCCTCGGCGTCGGCCAGGCCGTCGGTCCCCGTGTCCTGGAACGGCTCCTCGCCCTGGCGGATGACCGGCTCGCCCAGGTCGCGGATGCCGTTGCCGTTCAGGTCGACCGCCAGCGTGAAGTTGCTCGGCACCTGGTTGCCCGGCGTCGACGGGGCCCAGGTGTCCACGTAGGGGCTGGTCCCGTCCTGCCCTCCGTCGCAGAAGCTGATGACCGGGCGCGAGCCGTCGGGGTTGTAGAGCGCGTCGTAGAAGCCGGTCTTGGCGATCCACGCGTTCGCGGGGTCGCAGCGCGAGGCCTGGCAGGCGCTCTGCGTCTGCTGCTGCTGCGCCTGGGTGACCGCCTCCTGCGCCTGGAGCGCCGCGCTGTCGTCCGGGCTGGGCCCGATGGGGTCGATGGTGATGGCGCAGTTGGTGTTGGGGACCGTGCCCATCACGAACGGGGAGGTGGAGCTCGGGCCGACCACGACGAAGGGCACGGCCGGGTCCGCGTTCTGCCCGTTGGGGTTCCCGCCCATGATGAGGAAGTCCTCGAGGATCTGCGTCCAGCCCGAGCGGGAGAACGAGCCGCCTGTGCCGGCGCCGGGCTGGAAGAACCAGTGATCGAAGTCCTCCGTGTGGGCGTAGGTCTCGTTCAGCGGGTAGAGGTTGGGCGCGTACTTCGTGCAGTTGGGGTTCGAGACGGGGCAGAAGCCGCCGAACTTGAACTGCTCGAAGTACCAGACGAGCCAGGTGAGGTCGCTGTTGCCGCCGAGCGGGCCGATGGCGTCGAACTGGTCGTGGTGGCGCATCCCGAAGATGCCCGCGCCGCCTCCGCCCATGGAGATGCCGATGACCGCCTTGTGCGTCAGGTGCCGCTTGAGCGCCACGGTGCCCGCGTTCGCGGCCACGGCGGCCTGGTAGGTGCCGAACCAGGGCGACTCGAAGTGCAACGCCCAGTTGCCGTCCGGCATCTGCGTGAAGGTGGGGTTGGCCACGCTCATGACACGCGGGGTCTTCGCCATGGGCCCCGAGTAGAGGACCTGCACGTGCCGCATGCGCGCCCCGGGCGGCATCGCGGCCGGGTTGATGGGCACGTAGAAGTCGAGCTCCCGCTTGAGCGAGTGGGTGAGCCACGTCGGGTCCTGCGGGGTGAAGGTCACCGCCGGGCCGAGCGGGAGCGGCGTGCCCGCGGCCTGCCCCGACGTGTCCCCGGCGCAAGCGATGTTGGCCGAGAAGCTCGGGATGGCCAGCTCGTCGGTCCGCGTGAACGCCCCGGGCGGCACCGAGAGCTGCGCGTCCGCGACGGTCCCCGTCCCCGAGAGCGACGTCGTCGCCGACGAGAGCATTCCCCCGTTCTGGTCGCCGCTGTTGCAGGTCGCCGGCGCGTTGCTGGGCATCACCGTGATGGGGAGCGTGCCCGTGAAGGGCGCGGGGTCGGTCGGGCGCTGCACGGTCACCGTGAGCGACGTCGCCCCGGCCGTCGTCCCCGTCACGCTGAAGTCGAAGGTGGGGTGGCGCAGGTCGAGGCCCGCCGAGTCGGGCACCGACGCGATGGTCGAGTCGCTCAGGGAGAAGGCCGCCGTCACCGGCACGCACAGGTCCGGGTCGACGACGAGCCTCACGGGTCGTGTCTGGCCCGGCGCGACCACGACGGACATCGGGTCGAAGTGCACCAGCACGGTCGGGGCCGTGGTGGGGTCGCACACCTCTCCGGGGAGCAAGGTGGTCGCCGTGGGAGACTGCGCCGACGGAGCCGGGGACGACGTGCATCCCCAGGCCACGACCAGCGCGATCCCGGCCCAGCCGAGACGCGTGGAACGATTCATGAGTCCGCGCGACTCTAGCGCCGACCCGCACGCGCCGCGTCTCATCTACGGCGCACAAAAGAAAAGTGCCCGCGCAGAGGGGCCGGGGGGGCAGCCTCACTCCACACGGGCGCGGGGCCAGATTGCAGTCACCGTGCCACGACGCGATGCGCGGAAAACCCGCCTCGGCGAACGGTCGAGGCGCAAACCGTCGTGCAACATTGAAAGCCGTGAACGCGCGTCGTTGCACGACGGAAGGATGGGGCGGCCCGAGCTACCTCGACCAGCAGCGCACCGACGAACGCATCCGTGACGACGAGAGGCCGACGTCCACGGTCCGGGCACCCCGCGGGACGACGCCCGCGCCCGCGCCGGCGCGCGCCAGCCCCTCGGCGCCGGTGAACGCCGTGGCGTCCACGGTCGCTGTCAGGCGCTCGACACATGCCCGCTCGCGCGACAGCCGCATCCGCGCCAGCGGGGACTGGAGCTGGGTACGCCACTTCGGCGCACCGTCGAGGACCACCGTGCCCGGGTAGGGCAGGTCCGCCTCCCAGCCCGTGTCGTCCCCCGAGCACACCGTGACGCCGCGGTCAGTCAGGTCGACCGGCGCCAGCGGCTCGGGTTCGCCCACGGCCGACGACTCCAGGTCGACCGAGACGACCCAGCGCCGCGTCGTCCCCCGCTCGGCGTCGGGGACGCTGTCGACCAGCACGCCCAGCGCGCGGCCGTCCGTGCGCCGCGCCAGGCGTACCGGCGTGTGGGCCTCGGTCCCCACCCGCGGGATGCGGGCGATCTCGCGGGCCAGGCCTCCATCGACCAGCCACAGCACGGTCGCCGACAGCTCTCCCTGCGGCTGGACCGTGGCCAGGTACCACCGCCCGCCGACGCGCTGGGCGGCCTCGACGTCGGGGAAGGGCTCGCCTCCGGCGCGGTGCACCTCGAAGGGGGCGCGGTCGGTCTCGAGCGTGATCACGTCGGTCGTCGTCACGGCCGTCAGGCGCCGCACCACCAGCAGCGCGTGGTCCGGGTCGTCGCCCGAGGCCAGCAGCCAGCCGCCGGCCGCGCCCGTGCTCACCTGCATCGCGCGCCGCGCGTTGTCGATGCTCGTCCACGGCGCCGCAGCCGTTGCGCTCGCGCGCACGTCCGGCCAGCCCCCGAAAGGCCACGTCCAGGCCACGCTCCAGCGCCCGAGCTGGTCCCAGTCGCCGCTCTTGGGGCCCCACGCGTAGACGCGCGCCAGGGACAACGAGCGGAGCGCGCGGTCGACCGCCGTCGTCAGCTCGATGGTCAGGCCGGCGTCGTCCGAGCCCATCGCAGGCGGCGGGCGCGACTCGAACGGCGGCAGCTCGGTCGAGCCCGCGCCCATGCCCGGAGCGAGCACCGAGGCGCCCCACCGCCCCAGGCTCACGGTCGGGCCGGGCTGCGCCCCGGCGACCGGACGTCGCGCAGGCTTGACCACCCTGGGCTCCGGCGCCTTCCCCGAGAGGCCCGCGCACTGCAGCTCGAGCCGAGGCGGCACGCGCGGCACCACGTAGCCGCGACCCGGCTTCTCCTTCACCTCCTGCTTCTCCGGCTCGCCCCAGCCGACGCGCATCCAGCCGGCGGCGAGGCAGCCGACCGGACCGCAGGCGCGCTCGTGCGGCGCGCGGGCGGGCGCGATGGGCTCGGGCACGTCGAGGTCCTTCCAGGTCATGCCGCCGTCGACCGTCTCCATCCCGCGCCGCGACGCCGTCCACCCCAGGCCGTACCGGCCCGCCACGAACACGTCGCTCGCGGCGCGGATGTAGCTCCCGATCTTGGCCTGTCCGTCGACCGCGATCTCCACGCCCACCACCGAGCCGCCGGCATCGACCCAGCCGCCCACCACCCCGTCGCGCCGCTCCTCGAAGCCATCCATCCACAGGCCGATGCGCAGCGCGCGCGCCACGTCCGCCCGGAGCGGCGGCATGACCACCGGGGTGTGCGTGCTGTGCACGCCGTCGGTCAGCGTCAGGCGCAGCGTCGAGAGATCCTCGCCCCGCGGGGGGCGCACCAGCGCGACGCGTCCGTCGTGCAGCACGACGGGGCGCGCACGCTCCACGTCCTCGCCGCGGAAGTGCAGCTCCGCCCACGCGCCGCCGGGGGGCATGATGCAGAACGCCAGATCGCCGCCGGTCGCGTCGTCGTTCGCGTCGGGCGCGCAGCCGCCCCGCGCCGCGAGCGCTCCGTTGCCGAAGGAGAGCACCTCGCGCGGGCCGTCCCACCGGTGCGACTCCGCCAGGCGGCCCTCGCGCGCGACGTAGCGGTAGACGGCCGTCTGCCCGCGCGGCTGACCGCACACGAAGCCGAACGCGCCCGGGTCGTCCTTGCGGGCGAGCGCGAGCGGGTGGCAGCGCGCGGGCTTCATGGCGAAGGCGTCTCGCGCGGTCTCCACCAGGGCGCCGTCCGAGAGCCGCACGCGCCCCAGGCTGCCGTCGCGCGCGACCAGCGCGGTGCCGTCGGTCAGGGGCCAGCCGTCGGCGATGGCCGTGGCCAGCGGTCGCGCACCGAAGACGTGCGTCGCGGGATCGGGCGTTGCGCCCTCGTCCGCGCCCGCGCGGCCCGAGGGCGCCCCGGAGAGGCGCCCCACCTGACCGTCGGGGCGCACCTCCCACCACTGCACCTCGTGCGTCGCGTCGTTGCCGCCGACGGCGATGCTGTCCTCGAGCAGCACCACGTCGGCCGGCTCGATGGGCAGCGCCAGCGGCCGCCAGGTGGAGCCCGCGTCGAGCGTGAGCAGGACGCCGCGCAGGTCGGCGATGGCCACCGCCCGCCACGCGTCGAGCGCCGCCATGTGCCCCAGCGCGGGCGTCGCCGGGAGCGGGCCGAGGCCCACCAGCTTGCCGAGCTTCGGGTCGATGGCGAAGAGGGCCCCGCTGAGGGTGCGCACGTACACGCGGTCGAGCCCCACCTGCACCTGTACGACGTTGTTCGGCAGGCTCACGAGCGGCTCGGCGCGGCCTAGCCACGTGTCGGCGCGCCACAGGCGCGAACCCATGGCGAACAGGAACCCGCCGCCCATCCGCTCGGGCACCTCGACCACGCCCGTCGGCGCCGCGGGCAGGCGATCGGCCGCGCCCTCGATGGCCCCGTCCGCGCGGGACACGACGCGCTCGCCGGCGACGATCAGGCGCTCGCCGCCGCCCGCCGCCGCGCCCCACACGTGCCCCTCGTCGAGGCTCTCGGGCAGGATGCGCGCGCCGCGCACGGTCACGTCGTCCGGCGCGCCGACTCCCCTGGACCGCAGACCGCGGCCTGGCTCCTCGAGCCTGAGCGCCGCGTTCGAGCCGGCGCAGCCGCCGCCCGCCGCGAGCACCAGCGCGAGCAGGACCGTGTGCGGAGCAGCGAGGGAGCGCACGCCTCTGGATGGTAGCAGCAGGGACGCGGCTACCGCGCCGGCTGGCCGAGCCCCCACGCCGCGCGCGCGATCACGGGCGCCACGAGCTGCGCGGAGGCCTCGAGGGTGGTCGGCGAGAGGTCCGTCATGTGGATGCGCCCCGCGGGCGTGCGCCGTCCGTCGCGCACCAGGTAGACGTCGATGGCCTGGAAGTTCCCGGGCACCCCGAGGTTGATCTCCGCGAGCAGGCGCGGCGCGGTCCGCGCGTCGACGACGCGCAGGTTGTACTTCGCGAGCTGGGTCGCGAGCTCCGCGTCGAAGTCGTCGAGCCGCCACATCCCCAGCGTGTCGAAGGGGAACCGTGCGTCGAGGGCGACGGCCAGGGGCGGACCGCCGGGCGTGGAGAACGCGGGGGGCGACTCGCAGGCCAGCAGCGGCGCGAGCAGGAGCAGGAGAGGCGCGAGGCGCATCGGAGGAGAGGGTAGCTCGTCCGGGGAGGTGCTCACGTCGTCCGGACGGCCGACGAGGGCGTCGGGGCCGTCGCTCCCGTTCGGAGCAGCGTCGCTCACTCCGGGCGAGGTGCCGAGCGGGCCAGGAGCGACGCCGCGCACGTCGTGCGGGCACGTGCTCCCGTCGTGAGCGATGTCGCTCATCCCGGGCGATGCGATCCCCGTGGGCGGAGCGAAGCCGCTCCCGCCTGGAGCCACGGTGCTCCCGGGGTGAGCGACATCGCTCACGACCGGAGCAAGCTCGCTCACGTCCCGAGCACCGCCGCGCAGCCGGTTGTGACACGAACCCCCGTTCCCGGCAGGAATCGACCTGCGGTCGGGCGATTCTCGCCGGGTCTGCAAGCCCCCGGAAAGGCGTGGCAATCGGCGCCCGTGAGCCTCGCCACGAGCCCTCTGCGACGCCCGCCGGTGGTGACACGGGTGACTTGTCACCAATTACGGGTGTGAGGGCCAGCGGTCGCCGGGCGCAGTGCTCGGCTCCGACGAATCCCCCACGCGAAAGCGAGAGTAACCCCCATGTCCAGCAACCACACCAGCCGTGTCGACCTCGTCGCCGCCGATCAGGCCATGATCGACGGCATCAACAAGAACCTGTCCAAGCTGCCGCCGTCCTTCCCCGTCGGCAGCCAGACCGTGACGCCCGCCCAGGTCGTCCAGGTCTTCCAGGACCGGCTCACCACCGCCAAGGCCGTCGTCGCGGCCGACGCGGCCCGGACCGCCGCGGTCAAGGCGGACCGGGACAAGCGCACGCAGACCAAGCCGTTCGCCGAGGCGTTCCGACGCCTCGTCATCGCGATGTTCCTGCAGTCACCGGACACGCTCGGTGACTTCGGGCTCGCCGCGCCGAAGGTCCCGCAGAAGTCCGCGGAGACCAAGGCGACGGCGGCGGCCAAGGGGACCGCCACGCGCAAGTCGAAGGACGCGAAGGCGGTGAAGCCGGCGACCGAGCCCGCGGCCCCGGCCGCGCCGCCCGCAGCTCCGGCCAAGCCCGCGAGCTGACGGCGGGCGAGCCCCCGGGAGGCGGTCCGTGGCGTGCGGGCCGCCTCCCGCGCGGCGAGGGGCGTGTAGTCTACCCGGCGCATGCGCGCGTTCTTCGAGGCCGTCGAGCAGCGCCTGTCCCTGGTGCGGACGGCGGACCTCGAGGCCGCGCTCTCGCGCGACGAGATGGCCGCGCTCCGCCGCGCCGGCTGGCTCCGCGGGGCGCGCGACGACGGCATCGCGGAGATCTCCTTCCATGACCTCGTGCGTGGCCTGCGCGCCCTCTACGGCATCGACGACCGCGGGCTGTCCATCCCGCCTCCGGGGCACCCCGAGCCGGTCCGGCTCGGCTCGTCCGGCGAGGGGGACTCCCGGCGCGACGTGATCCTCGCCGTCTGGGCGACACGGGAAATCCACTTCGTGCACCTCCACCGCCGCCGCACGCTGGTCCTCCTGCCGACCGCGCGCGCCCTCACGCCCGAGCTCCGGGCGAAGTACGGCCCCGGCGCCTTCATCGCCGTCGAGGCGCTCGACGAGTCGCTCCGCGTGGTCGGCGGCCGCATCGCGCGCGCCGCCGCGGTGACGCCCGATGCCCCGGAGGTCCCCTCACCGGCGCCCGTCCCCGCGCCGGCCTCGCCCGCCATCCCGGGGGCGACGCGCTGGAACCTCGTCCGCATCGCCGTCCTCGACGGGACCACGGTCCGCATCGACGTCGCGGGCCGCACCTACCGCCGCACCCACGTCGACCTCGGCATGGCGCACGCGCGCAACCGCGAGCCGACGCGCGTGTGGGAGCTCCTCCAGGCGTTCTGCGAAGGCCACGGCACCTTCGAGGGCTGGCGCTTCGGCAAGGCCGACGCCACGAAGAAGCTCGTCAGCCGCCTGCGCCGCGACCTGCACGCGCTCTTCGGACTCGAGGAGTCCCCGTTTCACCCGTACCGCAAGGGCGAAGGCTGGCGCGCGAAGTTCCAGGCCGCGCCGAGGTGAGCGGCGCTACTTGTCCACCTTGCCAAGCGTGCCGTCGTGCCACTTGCCGGCCTCGGTGCCGCGGGTGGTGAAGTACACGCTGGTCCCGTCGACGCCGATGGACGTCGGCGTATCGAGGTGGTCGACGTAGGTCTGGCCCTTGCCGCCCTCCTTGGGGACGCGCGCGACGGCGTCGGGCGTCAGGAAGTACACCCAGGTGTCGTCGATGGCGATGTCGGCCACCTTGCCCGAGGCCTCCGCCAGCTTCACGGGCTCGCCCTTGGCCTTGGAGGCCTTGAACACCTTCGCGCCCGACTGCCAGTAGACGTAGTTCGCGTCGGAGTGCACGTTGGCCGCGTTCTCCGCGCCCCGCACCAGCACGCGCGTGTTCGCGCCGCCCTTGGTCGACTCGACGATGACCCCGTCGGTGAACTTGTTCTCCGGCGTGCCGCCGACGCTCCAGTACACGTGCGCGTCGTCGACCGCGATGCAGTCCGCGCCCTTGAACCCGCCGGCCAGCGCCTGCGGCCCGCCGCCCGACTTGGACTGCTTGATGATGCCGCCGCCCAGCACCCAGAACATGTCGTGGTCGTCGATGGCGATGCACTGGATGACGGCGAAGGTGCTCGACGTCACCACCGTGGGCTTGCCGCCGTTCTTGTCCTGGCGGGTCAGGCTGCTCGACTTGTCGATCTGCGATGTCCAGTACACGTCCGTGTCGTCGACGGCGATGCTCGAGTTGGAGGCGAAGGGGCTCCCGTTGCCGGCGTACACCGTCATCTGCGTGCCGCCGCGCTTGGGGATGCGCGCGACGTCGCCGTCGAGCTCGTCCACCCAGTAGATGCTCGTCTTGTCGAGGGCCAGCGCGTTGGGGGCGTGCAGGTTCTTGAGCAGGATGGTGGCCTGCCCGCTGGTCGAGGTCGCGCCGGGGGCCGCCGACGCAGCGGCCGAGGCCGAGGGCGCGGCGGCGTCGTCGGGGATGGGGGCCAGGGCGGTGGGCGAGCCGAGGGTGTCGCCCGTGGGCATGGGCGGAGGGGCGGGCGGCGGCGTCGAGCCCCCGCAGGCGTAGGACCCAGCGAAACCGACGGCGACCACGAAGGCCAGACCTGCGCTCACGAACCGCATCACGAACCCCCTTTCCAGCTCGCGATGGTATCACGACGCGATCGCGCGCACGGCCTCGACGAGGCGGTCGACGTCGCCCGCCGTCGTGTACGCGTGGGCGCTGGCGCGCACCGTCCCCTCGAGCTTCGCCCGGGCGTGCAGCACGTGGGCGCAGTGGTAGCCGCCCGAGACGCACACGCCGAACGCGTCGCACAGGGCACGGGCGACGTTCTCCTGGGTCATCCCCGGGGCGTCGACGACGAAGCTCGCGAGGGCGATGCGCTGCTCGGCCGGGACGCCGGCGCCGAGGACGCGCACGCCGGGGATCTCGCGCAGGCGCGCGAGCATGACGCGCCCGAGCGCCACCTCGTGCGCGTGCAGCGCCTCGAGGCCGATGGCGCGCATCCACCGGATGGCGGCCCCGAAGCCCAGGGTGGCCTCGATGGCGGGCGTCCCCGCCTCGAAGCGGAAGGGCAGGTCCAGCGGGATCAGCTTGCCGGCCCCGCCGACGCTCGAGTCCTCGTTGAGCGCCACCATGCCGCCGCCCACCTGGTAGAGCGGGAAGGCCTCGAGCCGCGCGCGCTTGCCGTAGAGGATGCCGACGCCGCTGGGACCGAAGGCCTTGTGGGAGCTGGCGGCGAGAAAATCGACGTCGAGCGTCCGCACGTCGATGGGCAGGTGCGAGAGCGACTGCGCGGCGTCGAGCAGCACCGGGATGCCGCGCGCGTGGGCGATGGAGACCAGCGCCTGCACCGGCGCGATGCACCCCGTGACGTTGGACACGTGCGCGAAGGAGACCAGCCGCGTGCGCGGCGTGAGCAGCGACTCCAGCGCCTCCCAGCGCGGCACGCCGTCGTCGTCGATGGGCACCAGCACCGGCCGCGCGTTCACGCGCCAGGGCAGCCAGTTGGAGTGGTGCTCGCCCGCCGGGAACACGACCTCGTCGTCCGGGCCGAGGCCCAGGCCGTGCGCGACCAGGTTGATGGCCTCGGTGGTCCCGCGCACGAAGACCACCTCGTCGGGCGCGGCGCCGACCAGCCCCGCGGCCTCCAGGCGCGCCGCCTCGTAGAGCTCCGTCGCCTCCTGCGCCAGCACGTGCACGCCGCGGTGCACGTTGGCGGTGCAGCGCTCGTAGTAGTCGACGACCGCGTCGATCACCGGGCGCGGGCGCGGGGTGGTCGAGGCGCTGTCGAGGTAGACGAGCGGGTGGCCGTCGAGCTCGCGCGCGAGCAGCGGGAACTGCGGTCGCAGGCGCCCGGCCAGCGCGTCCATGGCCTCGCGGTCCCCGCGCGCGTCGGGCATGCCTCAGGCCCCCTCGAAGCAGCGCGCGAGGTCGAGCGGGAAGTGCCGCTTGCACGGGCGGAATTTCCCGCTCGGCTCGATGGGGATGCCGGTGACCGAGCGGACCGCGACCTCGAGCCCCTCGAGCAGGGGCGCGAGCCGCGCGCGCGCCTCGCTCACCACGCGCGCCGCATCGCCGTCCGCCACGACGTCCACCTCGACGCTCCCCGGCGTCCGCTGCTCCACGCGCCACAGGCGCAGCCCCTCCAGGTCCCCCAGCGCGCGGTCCAGCGCGCCCGCCGTGACCAGCGCGCCGTCGGGGCGCAGCAGCGCGTCGTCCACGCGGCCCTCCACGCTGGCGAGCGGCGGCACGCTCGTCCACCGCCGCGGACCGGCGGCGTCGACCTGCACGATGTCGCCCACCACGTAGCGCACCAGCGGCATGGCCACGCGGTCCATCGAGGTCACCACCACCAGGGCGACGTCCTCGGCGCCGGGCGTGGGCACGCGGGCGCGCAGGAGCTCCACGTGCGTCGTGAAGGGCGCGTGGTGCAGCCGCCCGTCGTCGCCCTCCATGAAGAGCACGCCGACGTCGCTCGCCCCGTAGAGCTGGAGCACCGGGACCGAGCACGCGTCGCGGATGGCGCGCAGGCAGGCGCGCGTGGTGAAGGCGTAGGTGAGCTGCACGTAGCCCCGGACGTCGAGCGCGCGGCCGTGCTCGCGGGCGAAGCGGGCCAGGGTGGCCAGGTACACGGGGTCGCTCTCCAGCCCGAGCGTCGCGTGGCGCGCGAGCTCGTCGAGCATCCGCGTCTGCTCGGCCGCGGTCCAGAACATGGGGTCCGGGCGCTGGTTGAGGAAGAGCAGGTACTCGTCGACGCGCTCCTCGTACGGGAGATCGCCCAGGTGGCAGGTGCCGAGGCCGCAGGCGGGGCTGGTCAGGACGGCCTCGCGGAAGGGGCCGTGCGCGCCGTCCATCACGGCCGCGACCAGCGCGTTGGTGCGCATGGCGCGTGTCTCCTGGCGGAGCCACCAGCCGGCGTCCCAGAGGATGCGCTGGCGCTCGCCGCTCGACCCGCTGGTCTCCACCAGCTCGAGGGCACCCGACTCGAGCTCCGCCCGCGCGTCGCGCCCCGGCGGGACCCACTGCCTGGGCAGCGCGGCGCGGATGTCCTTCTTCTGGAGCAGCGGCAGGCGGGCCAGGGTGTCCGCGAGCGACGCGCGGGGCGCCGGCGGGACGTAGGCGGGCTTGCGGTAGAAGGGGATCTCCCCCAGGGCGCGCGCGACGGCGCGGGCGGCGCGCGCGTCGTGCTCCGGATCTGGACGCGGGTCGTCCGGGCTGAAGGGGACCCACCCCGCGAGCTCGAGCGAAGGCGAGGCCGACATGAGCCACTGCTTATCACCGCCTCAGGGCGTCAGCACGCGGAGGCTCCCGGAGACGACGCCGTAGCCGCCCTCGGCCTTCAGCGCGCGCCTGACCTCGCCCGGCGTGCTCCGGCCCTCGAGCAGCGCGCGGTAGGCCTTCACCACGCGCGCCACGTCCTCCGGCGACTCGCGCACGAGCTCGACCCGGAAGCGCGCGACGCCGCTCTGCTGCAGCGCCGGCACGACGCCGGCGGCGCTCTGGGCTGCGGCGTGGAACACGGTGTTGCGGCAGCCCACGTCGGCCTCGACCGGGTGCTCCATCCCGGCGCGGTCGCGCAGGCTCACCCGGTGCTTCTCGCACGGGCGCCCGCAGTCGCGGTGGTCGCGCCCCTCGCTGAGCAGCGCGGCAATCACGCAGTGTTCCATGTGAAAGAGCGGCATGGGGTGGTGCACGACGACCTCGGCCCAGGGGCCGAAGGGGCCGGCGCACAGGGCGGTGAGCTGCGAGGCGTCGAGGTCGAACGACGGCACGAAGGCAGAGAGACCGCGCGCCAGCACGAGGGACGCGGTGAGCCGGTTGGTGACGTTGAGGGAGAAGTCGCCGACGCGGGGGACGCCCGCCGGGCCGTCGTGCAAGGCGCCGAGGGAGCGCACGAGCAGGGCGTCGGGCGCGAGCTCCCGCAGGTAGCGGTCGATCTTGTCCTCCCCGGGCTTGCGGATGCGGGGCGGGGCGAGGGTGACGTGCACCGGCGCGGCGCGCGCGCGCAGGCTGCGCAGGGCGGCGCCCGTGCCGATGAGCTCGAGGAAGTCCAGCACGACGCCGTCGGCGCCGGCGTCCACCGCGGCGTGGGCCTGGGCCTCGGTACGGCAGAGGACGAAGAGGCCCCCGGGCGGCGGCGCGCGGTCGGGAGGGAGGGCGGCGCCGAGGAGCGCGTCGTGGGTGACGGCGGTGGTTGCGCGAGGCGTGTGGCGCGAGGCGACGAGCGCGTCGACCAGGGCGCGGCGCGCGCGGTTGAGCGCCGACACGGGGAGCATGGCGTCGGGCGGGAGGTCGACCTCGAGCGAGGCGAGCGCGAAGGGCGTGTCCCCCAGGCGCGCGAGCTTGTCCTCGAGGACCTCGCGCGTGGTGGCCGCCGTCCGCGCGCGCTCGACGGGCGCGTCGCCCGTGACCTCGGCGGCGTGGCCGCGGGCGCTCGTGGCGGAGAGGACGAAGGGCGCCCCCGTGGTCCCGCGCAGGCGGAGGTCGAGCCCCACGCGCGCCGGCTCGCGCTCGACGCGCGCGGCGATGGCCTTGTCGTTGGCGGGATCGCCGGTGCGGAACACGCGCCGGCCGGCGACCGCGCGCTTGATCTCGCGCTCGGGCCCCAGCCACACCAGCGACTCGCCCGCGCCGCCCGGCTCCACGTCCCACACCCGCCCGCCCACCTCGCCCTCTCCGCCCCAGCCGCCCTCGACCAGCAGCCCTTCGCCGCGCGCCAGCGCCTCTGTCGCGCGCACGACCAGCAGGTCGCGGCCGCGCACGCGTCGCACGCCCTCGCACGTCCCCACCGGCAGGCCGCGGTGATCGCAGGCGCGCCCCTCGACCAGGCGCTGGTGGTCGACCCCCGCGAGGAACCCCGGCCCCGCGCCGCGCGTGAAGGTCTGCAGGGCCGCGCGCCGGTCTTCCTCGAGCACGTGCGCGTCGATGGCTGCTCGGTAGAGCGCGGTCGTGGCGGCGACGTACGCGGGGCCCTTGAGGCGCCCCTCGATCTTGAGCGACGTCACGCCCAGGCGCGCGAGCTCGGGGACCAGCGCGCTGGCCTCGAGGTCCTCGGGCGACAGCAGGAAGGCGCGCTCGCCGAGGTCGCGCAGGACCCCGTCGACCACGAGCTCGTAGGGGAGCCGGCACGCCTGGGCGCACGCCCCGCGGTTGGCGCTGCGCCCGCCGATGGCCTCGCTGGTCATGCACTGGCCCGAGTACGAGATGCAGAGCGCGCCGTGGACGAAGACCTCGAGCTCGGCGTCGCTCTGGCCGCGGATGGCCGCGATGTCGGCCAGCGACAGCTCGCGGGCGAGGATGACGCGCGTGGCCCCCAGCGAGCGCGCGAGCTCGACGCCGGCGGCGTCGGTGCACGTCATCTGGGTGGACGCGTGGATGTCGAGGCCCGGCGCGATGGCGCGGACCAGCCGGGTCACCCCGAGGTCCTGCACGATGACGGCGTCGACGCCCGCGGCGGCGCACGCGCGCACCGCGTTCTCCAGCGCCGCCAGCTCCGCGTCGAAGACCAGCGTGTTCAGCGCCACGTAGCCGCGGACGCCTTGGGCGTGCAGCTCGCGCATCGTCGCCTCGAGCGCTGCGGCGTCGAAGTTGGTGGCGCGGGCGCGCGCGTTGAAGCCCTGCAGGCCGAAGTAGACTGCGTCGGCCCCCGCGCGCACGGCGGCGCGCATGGCCTCGGCATCGCCGGCGGGCGCGAGGATCTCGGGGCGGCGGATCATGGCCGGCGAGGTGTAGCACCGGGCGAGAGAGGAGAGACCGTCCGCCGTCTCCTACCGCTTTCCGTGCCGCGCGAGGCGCTGGGCGATGCGGAAGCCCATCTCGAGGGCCTGCCGGTAGTTGAGGCGCGGGTCGCACGCGCTGGAGTAGTTGCGGTCGAGGTCGTCCACGGTGAGGCCGGCCGCGCCGCCGATGCACTCGGTCACGTCGTCGCCCGTGAGCTCGAAGTGGACGCCGCCCAGGAACGTCCCGCACGCCTCGTGGACGTCGAACGACGTCTCCACCTCGCGGAGGATGTCGTTGAAGTCGCGCGTCTTGACGCCCGAGGGGGTCGCCTGCGTGTTGCCGTGCATCGGGTCGCAGACCCACAGCACCGTACGCCCGGCGCGCTTCACCACCTCGACCAGACCGGGGAGCACGTCGCCGACGCGCGTGGCGCCCATGCGCGTCACCAGCGCGAGCTTGCCCGGCTCGTTCTTCGGGTTGAGGGCGTCGATGAGCCGCAGCGCCTGGTCGGCCGTGACCGAGGGCCCCAGCTTGATGCCCAGCGGGTTCTCCACGCCGCGGAAGTACTCCAGGTGCGCGCCGTCGAGGGCGCGCGTGCGCTCGCCGATCCACGGGAAGTGCGTCGTGAGGTCCCACCAGCCCTCGCGCCGCGGGACCTGCCGCGTCTGCGCCGACTCGTAGTGCAGGTTGAGCCCCTCGTGGCTGGTGTAGAAGTCGACCCGCGTCAGCTCCTCGATCGTGGTCTCGCCCAGCGCCTCCATGAAGCGCAGCGCCTCGGCCAGCGACCGCGTCGTCTTCTCGTACTCGTCGCGCAGCGACTTGGGCACGCTGGCGCCGCGGAAGAAGGGCAGCTCCCACTGCTCGGGGTGGTGCAGGTCGGCGAACCCGCTGACCGAGAGCGAGCGGATGAAGTTGAGCGTCATCGCCGCGTGGCTGTAGGCGGTGATGAGGTTCTCGGGATCGGGCCGGCGCTGGCTCTCGTCGAAGGCGGCGCGGTTGACCATGTCGCCGAAGTAACTCGGGTAGGCGACGCCCTCGCGCGACTCCACCGGCTTGCTGCGTGGCTTGGCGTACTGGCCGGCGAGGCGGCCGACGCGGATGACCGGGCGCTTGCCCTCGTGGATCATCACCAGCGACATCTGGAGGAGGATCTTCAGCTTGTCGGCGATGACCGGGGAGCGGCAGTCGGCCAGCGTCTCGGCGCAGTCGCCGCCCTGCAGGAGGAAGCGCTTGCCCTGCTGCGCGTCGGCCAGCAGCTCCTTGAGGCGCGAGATCTCCCACGACGTGACCAGCGGCGGGAGCTGCTGCAGGCGCTGGTAGGCGGCCTTCAGCGCGGCCTCGTCTTCGTAAGGGACGGCCTGCGCGTCGACCTTCGTCCTCCACGAATCGGGCGTCCAGGGCGTCGTCGTCACGGCGAACGGGTTTAGCACGGAAGGACGCGGGCGCTCGCGCGCGGGGCCCTCGCCCGGTACCGTGACCTCGTGCGCGTCCTCCTCTGCGCCGCCGTGTTCGCGCTCGCCGCGTGCGACGCCCACAGGGGCCCCTCGGTCGACGCCGGACCGGCGATCGCCGCCGCGCGACCGCCCTCGCCTCTGGACCGGCCTTACGCGCTCCACGTCCCGCCCGGCCTCGACCGCACGAGGCCCGCTCCCCTGGTGGTCGCGCTGCACGGGTACGGCGCGCCGGGCGGCGAGGCGCACGCGAGGGCCCTCGGCCTGGTCGCGCTGGCCGACGAGCAGGGGTTCGTGCTGGCCATGCCCGACGGCACAGTGGACTCGCGCGGCGCGCGCTTCTGGAACGCGAGCGACGCGTGCTGCGACTTCGACCACACGGGCGTCGACGACGTGAGCTACATCGGCTGGGTCATCCACGACGCCGGCGGGAAGGTCCCGGTCGACCCCGCACGCGTGTTCGTCATCGGGCACTCCAACGGCGGCTTCCTCGCGCACCGCCTGGCCTGCGACCTCGCGCCGCGCATCGCCGGCGTGGTGAGCATCGCGGGGGTCGCCTGGAAGGACACGGCGCGCTGCGCGCCCGCCGAGCCGGTCAGCGTCCTCCAGATCCAGGGCGACGCCGACGCCATCATCCGCACGGGCGGCGGCCGCGTGTTCGATCAGCCGCTGCCCGAGTACCCGTCGACGAGCGAGACCCTGTCCATGTGGGCGCAGAAGGACGGGTGCGGCGCTGGCGCGCAGCCGGCTCCCTTGCCCATCGACTTCGACGACCTGGTGCCCGGCGCCGAGACCACGAGGACCGGCTACGCGTCGTGCCGGGACGGAGTCACGGTCGACCTGTGGACCGTGAGGGGCGGCTCCCACGTCCCGCGCCCTTCGCGCGCGGGACTGCAGGCGATCGCGGCCTGGATGACGACGCACCCGAAGCACGGGCGGTAGGCGCGACCTCACGCGCCGCCCAGAACTCCGACAGCGCGGGCCAGAGCTTCTTCGCGGCGCCGCGCGAGACCACCGCGCCGACGTGGCCGCCCGACAGGTGGAGCGCGTGCTTGTCCCGGGAGCCGGCGCGGTCGAGGAGGTCCTGCGCGCTGGCCTTGGGGACGATGGCGTCGTGCTCGAAGGTGACGACCAGCAGCGGGCAGGTGACGCCCTCGAGGCGCGCAGGCTTGCCCGAGAGGGCGAAGGTGCCGCTCGCGAGGGCGTCGCCGCGGTAGAGCTCCTCGACCCAGGTGCGCCAGACCTCCCCGGGGAAGCTCACGTTGTCGTTGCCCCAGGTCTCGATGGCCAGGAAGCCGTCGAGGAACTCGTCGTCGTAGGCGCGGTCGATCAGGCTCACCAGCTTGGCCAGGTTCAGCGTCGGCCGGAGCATGTGGAAGCTGGACTGCAGGAGCTGCCAGGGCACGTTGCCCAGGCCGGCCACGAGCGACTTCGGCTCGAAGGCCGGCGACTGCGTCCACACGCCCAGCATCCCGGCCTCGGAGAAGCGCACCGGGGCGGCGAGCGCCACCAGCGAGGCGAAGCGCTCGGGGTGGACCGAGGCGTGGATGGTGGCCAGCGTCCCGCCCATGCAGTACCCGAGCACGTGGGCCTTGCCGGTCTTGTGGAGCGCCCGCCCGATGTACCGGTCGCACACGTCGTCGAACGAGAGGTAGCGGTCCTCGTCCGAGGGCGTCCCCCAGTCGATGCAGTAGACGTCGTGGCCGCGCGCCAGGAGCCACTCGACGAAGCTCTTCTCGGGCAGGAGGTCGAGCACGTAGTGCCGGTTGATGAGCGACGGCACGAGCAGCACCGGCGTCCCGAAGCGCGCGGGCTCGCTCCGCCGGTAGCGCAGCAGCTTCCACTTGTTCTCGGCGTGGACGACGTCCGCGGGCGTCGACCCGACGGGGGGGCGCTTGCGGGTGACCAGCGAGGCGAGGTTCCGGAGGCGCTTCATGCGTAGAGCGCCTCGAGCTCCTCGCGGAAGGCCTCGTAGACCTTCTTGCGGCGCACCTTGAGGGTCGGCGTGAGCAGGCCCCCCTCGATGGTGAGCGGGCGGTCCATCACGGCGAAGCGCTTGAGCGTCTCGTAGCCCGCGAGCGCCGCGTTGACCTTCTCGATGCGCTGCTGCACGAGCGCCCGGACGGCCTCGGCGCGCGCCCCGGGGTCGACCCCGCTCGCCCCGAGGTGGGCGTCGACGGCGGCATCGTTCAGCCAGACGCCGGCGACGAGGTACTTCTTCGCGTCGCCGTACACGACGACCTGCGCGATGAACGGGTCGTCGGCGAACCGCTGCTCGATGTTGGCCGGGGGTACGTTCTTGCCGCCCGCGGTGACCAGGATGTCCTTCTTGCGGTCGATGATCTGCAGGAACCCGTCGTCGGTGAAGCGCCCCACGTCGCCGGTCTTGAACCAGCCGTCGTGCGTGAAGGCCTCCTGGGTCGCGACCGGGTCCTTGTGGTACCCGCCGAACACGGTGGGGCCGCGGGCGAGGATCTCGCCGTCCTCGGCCAGGCGCAGCTCGACGCTCGGCAGGGGCTTGCCCACGGTGTCGAAGCGGAAGGCGTCGGGGCGGTTCAGGGTGAGGGTGGGCGAGGTCTCGGTCAGGCCGTAGCCCTCGATGACCAGCACGCCGCACTCGTAGAGGAGCTCCTTCACCTCGCGCTTGAGGCCGGCGCCGCCGGAGAGGCAGAAGCGCAGGCGGCCGCCGGTGACCTCCGCGAGCTTCGCGCGGCGGGCCTCGGTGGTGGGCGCTGCCATGGCGGCGGTGGCGAGCTTTTCCCAGACGCTGGGGACGCTCATGAAGACCGTGGGGCGCACCAGCGGGAGCTGCGCGAGCACGACGCGGGGGTCGACCATGTACGTGGTGAAGCCCAGCGTGTTGCCGAGGCACGCCTCGCCGAAGCCGAAGATGTGGCTCATGGGCAGCCAGAGCAGGTCCACGTCGGCCTCGCCCAGCAGCGGCGCGTTGCTTCGCAGCCAGTCGAGCCCGTTGATGGCGACGTTGCGGTGCGTGAGCGGAACGCCCTTGGGGTTGCCGCTGGTGCCGCTCGTGTAGAGCATCATCCCCGGCTGGTCGAGGGAGACACCGTTCATCGTCCGCTCGAAGGCGGCAGGGTCCTCGGTGTCGCGGGCGCGACCCATGGCCAGCGCGCGCGACCAGGGCAGGACCTTGCGCTCGATGTCCGCGGAGGCCGGGACCGGCTCGCCGCGCTCGCGCATCCCGGCGGCGATGCGCCCCACGTCGAGCCCGTCGTCGAGGAGCACGATGCGCTCGACGGCCGCGTACGCGCCCCACGCCGCGAGCACCCGCGCCACGAGGGCCGGCGTGTCCACGAAGACCACGCGCGCGTCCGAGTGCTCGACGACGTAGGCCGCCTGCTCGGCGGTGCTCGATCCATAAACCGGGACCATCACCCCGCCCGCGGCCTGGATACCCAGGGCCGCGCTCATCCACTCGACGCGGTTGGGCGCGAAGACGCACGCCCGCTCCCCACCCTTCAGCCCGGCCGACGCCAGGAAGAGGGCCACGTCGCGGATCTGCCGCGCGTGCGCGCCCCACGTGACCACCCGCCAGTCGCCGTCCTCCGTGGGGAGGAAGTAGCGGGCGCGGGTGCGACGCTCCGGCAGGGAGTCGAACACGGCGCGCGGGGCGATCTTCAGGTCGAGAAACGGCGTGATGTCCATGGCCCACTACTCCCGCGCTGCGAGCTTCTCCTCGAGGTCCATGATGCGGCTCTGCAGCTGGTTGAGCAGGTGCAGGGAGCGCTCCTGGTCGCGCTTGGTGGGCAGGCCCATCTGCCCCCAGAGCTGCGCCTTGGCGTCGTCGGCGGCCTTCTTGGCCTTCATCGCCGCGGTCAGCATCGCGCCGCCGGGGCCCAGCACCAGCGGGCTCTTCATCCACTCCTCGACCCACTTGGCGGTCGCGTTCTCCCACACGTCGAAGGCCTTCTTCCACTCGCTCCACATGACTCTCTGCTCCTCGGGTTGTTCGCTCGCCGCTCCCTCGCGGGCGCGGCGCTGTGGTTACTGGGGGCCGAAGCGTCGGAGCTCCGACGCCGTCGTGAAATCGTCGTTGGTCTCGTTGGTCTCGCTGGTGGCGCGGGCGACCTCGCCGAAGCACTCGAAGAGGTACGAGTCCTGCCGCGTGACGACGTTCTCGCCCGCCGCGGGCACCGTGGTGACGACGAACTCGATGCGGTGGGCCTGCGTGAAGGTGAAGTCGGGCAGGAGGAGCTGCCCGGTGGCCTGGTCGTTGCCCTGGTAGGTGTCCTGCCCGGCGTACTGGAGCCCGCGGACCATGCCGTTGCGCACGACGCCGGTGGTGGACCACGTCGTGCCCGGCTTCAGGGGGAAGGGGTAGAGGGTGACGGGCGTCTCGTAGACGAACAGCGTCTGCCCCTCCGACGGGTTCTCCTGCGCCGAGGCGATGCCCTGCAGGTAGAGGCCGTTGTCGTCCTGCGAGTACACCGCCTCGAGCGTGTCGGCGGCGTCGAAGGGCGTGGCGAACTGCCCGTTGGGGAAGGACGACGCGTACCACTTGCCCTGCAGCGGCGAGGCGGCGATGGAGGCCACCTGGTCGTCGGAGTAGTCGGTCCCGAAGTCCCACACCAGCTGCCCCGCGGTGTCGACCTCGCCCGCGACGTCGACCGCGCGCGAGGTGCCCGCGGGCGAGACCAGGTACTTCACCGGGACGTTGAGCACGGCCTGTAGCTCCGACGCCTGGATGACCCCGTCGAGGTTGGGGACGCACGACAGGGGGGCCACGGTGCCGGCCTCGTACTCGGCGTAGTTCTCCGGGTGCGTCTGGTTGGGCTCGCACGCGAGGGCGCCGACGGCGAGGGCGAGCAGCGGGATGGTGCGTCGCATGGCTCAGTACCTGTACATGACACGAACGCGTGCCAGCTGGGCGGGGAAGGCCTTGAGGTTCTCCTGGGGGTTGTCGAGCCCCGCCAGGGGGAAGAGGACGCCGTACTCGAGGGCGATGCCGAAGCCGTCGCGCGACGCGTAGGCGAGGGTCGGGTCGAGCTCGACGCCGAGCGGCGACTTCCCGCCCGGCGCGTTCTCCGGATAGACGGCCCACGAGGCGATGCCCGCGAGGCTGGCCTGCAGGACGCCGGGCGCGATGCGCATGACGTCCCAGCGCACGTGGGGCCGCGCGTACACGGCGCCGGTGACGGTGCCGATGATCTCGCGGAAGAGGATGCGGTCGATGAAGTAGTCGGGGTGGAAGGTGAAGTTGTTGACGGTGTTGTGCTCGGGCGGGTTCGCCTTGGGCCCGTTGAGGTCGCCGGGCTGCGCGGGCGCGGAGCCGACGATGGGGAAGGCGCCGAAGCCGGGCGAGTTGTCGCCGCTGGCGTAGCCGCCGTCGAAGCCGGCACCGAAGCGCGAGTCCTCGGGGCCGAACTCGCTCTCCAGCGCGCCGCCGATCTGCTGGGCGGTCACGGGCTGGTGGTAGAGGAAGCCCGGGATGAGCGACGCCTGCTGGATGGAGCCGAAGATGGCGGCCCACTCGGTCTCGATGCGGAAGTAGGGGTGGGTGATGCGCGCCCACCCGTCGATGGCGACGGCCTGGTAGCCGCGCGCGACGAGCTGCGTGCTGCTGATGGGGATGGGCTGCGAGGTGGGCAGGTAGGTCGCGGGGACGTCGTTGTTCTGCCAGCGCTCGGAGACGTAGGCGCCGTACTCGACGGTGGTCTTGCCGGCGACGCGGCGGCGCTCGCGCGACAGCTCGTCCTTGTAGCGGAGCACCGCGAAGGTCACGGTGTGGACGTCGGCGGACGGCGAGAGGTTCAGGAAGGTCTCCCCCGGCTGCTGGGCCACGAAGGGGCCGATCTGGTCGATGTCGTAGGCCAGCGCGAAGAGGTGCCCCACCAGGGGCGTGATGAGCGCGATGCGGTCGGCCGCGTCGCCGTAGTTGCAGTCGGCGCAGTCGCCGCCGTTGGTCAACATGCCCAGGCCCCAGGTGCTCCCGATGCGGCCCACCGCGAGCACGCCGATGGGCGTCAGCGCCTCTCCGTAGGCGCGCTTCACGCGGAAGGCGCCGGGCGGCGACAGCTGCGAGGCCGACGACGAGGCCACCCCCTGCGCGTCGCTCCCCGCGGCGACGTTGTCGAGCACGTCGATGCGCGTCTTCACCGCCACCGTGCCGCCGGGCGCGTACACCGCGACGTCGGTGCGCAGGCGCGTGTCGGCGTAGGTCAGCGACTGCGCGTTGGGGTTGCCGAGGGGCACCGGGAAGAGTGGCTGCCCCGACGGGGTGAGCCCGCGGTCGAGATCCAGGTTGTAGAGGTCTTCGGCGCGCGCGCGCAGGTAGCCGTCGAGCTTCACCGCGACGTCGGTCCTGGGGACGATGTCCTCCCCGATGTCGGTGAAGCCGGTCGCACCGGCCGGCGTGGACGCCAGCAGCACCAGCGCGCCCGCGAGGACGGCGCCGCTCTTCACGGCGCCTCCGCGTCGAGGAACTTCACCAGCTCTTCGGTCGACGGGCCGGCGGCCTCGATCATCGGGAAGTGCCCGCAGCGCGGGTAGACGACCAGGTGCGCGTGGGGAAGCTCGCGCGAGAGCCGCTCGCCATACGTGAGGAGCGTGACCTCGTCCTCGCGGCCCCACAGCAGGAGCACCGGCTGCTTGATGGTGGGGTACTGCTTCTGCATGTCGGCGTAGCGCTGCGCCCGCACCGCCGCGAGGGCGGCGGCGGTGGTCCCGGGGCGATCGAGGGCCTTCTCGACCTCCTCGACGAAGCGCTCGCTGACGTACTTCTTGGGATCGTAGAAGGCGCGGGCGATCTTCTCGTCGGCGCGCTCGCTGTAGAAGAGGTCGAAGAGCGCCTCTCCCACGCCGGTGGCGCGCGCCCAGAGGAACGTGGTCGGGAGCTGCTCCTCGTAGACCCACGCGTCGTAGAGCGCGATGCGCGACACGCGCTCCGGAGCCGCGAGCGCCATGGCCAGGGCGACCGACGAGCCCCACGAGTGAGCCACGACCATCGCGCCGTGGATGTTCCGCTGCTCCATGAGCGCGAGCACCAGCTGCGCCTCGGCCTGCGGCGAGTAGTCCCCCTCGGGGCGGCCCGACCAGCCAAACCCCTTCATGTCGAGCGCCAGCACGCGGTGCTTCTTCGCGAGCTCGGCCATGACGCCGTGCCAGGTCTCGAGCGCCGACGCGAACCCATGCAGGAGCACGACCGGCGGCCCCTCGCCCGCCTCGACGAAGCGGAGCCTCACGCCCGCGACGTCGGCGTAGAAGGCGTCCTTGGGCGCGCCCGGGGGCACCCCGTCGTAGAACGAGGGGGCGCACCCGCCGAGCAGGACAGCGGCGAGGGCCACCAGGCCGAGCTTCAAGGGGAGAGCCTCCACGCCTCGGCGACGCTGGTGAACGCGTTGCCCGGCACTGCCTCGGGGGCGGTGGTGGTCTGGGAGGTGAGCCGGGCGACGGGGCCGAAGCACTCGGCGACGAAGGTCATCGTCTGCGTGGTCTCGATGTCCGTCAGGGGGACCACGGTGCGCGTCAGCGTGGTCTGCACGCGCAGCACCTGGAACGTTCCGTAGGGGACCTTCAGCGTGCCCTTGGCGTCGACCACCGAGGCGTACTTCTCGGTGTACGTGCTGTCGGGGATGCCGTCGGCGGTGCCCTTCACGGTCGACGTGCTGGTCCACGTGGTACCCACCTGCAGCGGGACGTCGATGATCTCCGCCGGCGGGGTGTACGAGACGTCCGTCTCGGGCGACGTGGTGGTCGGCGTGACGACCCCCTGCAGCAGGAGCCCGGAGGTCGTTCCCTGGTAGACGCCGAGGAAGGTCTCGGTGTCGCTCAGCTTCGACGTGTAAGTCGCGCTGGTGAACTGCGACGCGAACCACTGCCCGGTCAGCGCGTCGGTCGTGATGATCACCGTGTGATCGCCCGACAGGGCCGCCGAGAAGTCCCAGTCGATCGTCCCGTCGGGCTCCGCTGTGCCGGCCGTGTTCATGGTCACGTTCTCGGCGATGAGGAAGTTTGCGTGCAGGCCCGCCGCCATGGGGAGCTCGGCCAGCGTGACGACGCCGTCGTTGTTCGGCTGGCAGATGCCGCCTTCGCCGCCACCGGAGCTGGCTTCGGTGCTGCTCTCCACGCCGGCCTCCACGCTCGCCTCCAACGTGCTCGAGCCCGAGTCGTCGCCGCCGGTGGTGACCGGAACGCAGTGGCCGCTCGAGTCGCAGGCGCCCGACGCGCAGTCGGCCCCCACCTGGCATTGCGGCGAGGAGCTCGAGCAGGCCCAGCCCGCGAACACCGCGAGCGAGGCGATGGAGATGGCGATCGTGCGATGCAGCATGGTGTCTCAGGCGGCGAGGGCGCCGGACGGCGCGGGTGAGAGGGTCCGAGTCTCCCTCATGGCGAGCGCCGGAGCCAGGATCAGCAGGTGCACGACGGCCAGCGCGCCGATCGCCCCCGTCAGTCCCGCGCCCTGGGCGACCACCCCGCTCACCGAGGGGAGCAGGAACCCGCCGAGCTGCCCTACCAGCGTGAGCAGGCCCAGCGCAGCGCCCACCCGGGCGGGCCCCACCCCTTCCAGCTCGGCTGGCAGCGCGAAGAGCAGGGGCGCGATGCACCCGCCGCCCAGCGCGGCGACGACCAGGAGCGGCACCGTCGCCGCGGGGGGCGCGACGGCCATGGCGCCGAGCGCGAGCCCGGCCACCGCCGCGCCGCCGACGAGCACGGGGCGCCGGCGTCCGAGGCGATCGGAGAGCCATGGGCCGAAGTAGTTGGCGAACGCAGCGGCCGTCAGCCAGGCCGCGATGGCGAAGCCCACGCGAGCCGGCGGCATCCCGCCCTCGACCAGGGTCCGCGGCAGCAGGCCGAGCATGGCGAGGTAGCCCCCGAAGAGCAGGAAGTGCATCGCCGCGACGCGGAGCAGGCGCGGGTTGCGCGCGAGGCGGACCACCTCGGCGAAGGGTGCGTGCCCGCCGACCGCGCGACCGTCCCGCACGAGCGCCCACCACACCCCGGCGGCGCCGACCATCGCTCCCGCGGCGACCAGCATCGCGCCGCGCCACCCGCCTACCAGGGGCACGAGGACCATCGGCGCGAGCACGACGGTGGCCGCCGTCCCGAGCGTGTACCCCATCAGCGCGACGCCGTTGGCACGTGCCAGGCGCGCCGCGGGGACGTGCCCGGCGAGCGCCTTGGGGATGGCCGGGGCGCAGAAGCCGATGTGCGCGCCGAACACGAGCATGGCCGCGGCCAGCGACCACGGTCCGGTCGCGAGCGCCCGGGCCGCGCACGCCACGGCGCCTGCGAGCAGCGCGATGCCCGCCACGCGCCGGGGCCCGAAGCGATCCACGGCGGCCCCGCCGGCGAGCGACGCCATCGCGATGCCGAGCGACGCCGCTCCCCACACCAGGCCGCCCATGGCGTGGGAGATCCCGAGCTCGCGCGCCATCGCCGGCATGAGCGGCGGCAGCACCGACCACCCGAAGCCCCCTCCCACCGCCTGCACCATCGCGCAGAGGGCCGTCGTCCGCCCCGGCATCGTCCGCTCCATGACCCGTCCTCCCGTTGCGGCGCAACAACCGCTAGCGACGGCATTCATTAGCCCTGGGCGACCCACTGTCAAGCACGAATTGTTGCGATGCAACATGCTGCGACGCGCTAGTCTTCGCTCGTGGCTACACTGGTGGTGAAGAAGTACGGTAACCGGCGCCTCTACGACACCGCCGACAGCAGGTACATCACGCTGGAGGAGCTGGCCGAGAAGATCCGCAAGGGGTCGGACGTGCAGGTGCTCGACGCCAAGACCGGGCACGACCTCACCCAGCCCACGCTCACGCAGATCATCATCGAGAGTCGCGGGGCGGCGCGCCTGCTCCCGGTGCCGCTGCTGCTCCAGCTGATCCGCATGAGAGAGGACGCTCTGGCCGAATTCATGGGCCGCTGGATGTCCTGGGCCCTCGCGGTCTACACACAGGCGCGGCAGGGCGCGCGCACCATCTCACAGTACAACCCGCTCGCCATGGCCCCCTTCGCCGCCACCAACGCGCTCGCGCGCCTGCTCACCGGGCCGGCCCACTGGAGCGAGCAAGAGCCGCCGCCCCCGCCCCCCGCCGAGCCCCCGCCCCCCGAGCCGCAGAACGACGATGTCGCGCAGCTTCGTCGCGAGCTCGATGAGCTCAAGAAATCATTGCAGAAGAAGCGCCGCTGACCCCGCCGTGATTGTGCGGCGCAACAAAAACTGGTTGACACCGACGCCGGGTGACTTAGTTTCCAGCGCATCCGAGGCCGCAATCAAGCGGCAGGAACAGCCTGGGGACAGATCATCATGGCCGAGCAGACGACTTCGCAGACGCAGCAAATCAAGGACACCTTCCGCAAGGCGGTGACCGACCACGCCGAGCGCGTGGACAGCGTGTTCGCCGAGATGGCCAAGCTCGAGGAGAAGGGCCTCGAGCAGGTGGCGGCGCAGCTCGATGAGGCGGCGCGCCTGACCAAGGTGTCGCTCGCGTACGCCAGCGAGCTGAACGCCCAGTGGCGCAAGCTCTGGGTCGACGCGGCCCGCCGGACAGCGGAGATGGTGTCTGGACCCGGAGCGGTCTGAATGGCCAACGTCGCGCCGACCCCGCGAGACGTGCTCTGGCGCGACGGTACCGCCGCGCTCTATCGCTTCCGCCGGCCTGCCAGCGTGCGGCCGGCGGCGGCGATGCCGGTGCTCGTCGTGCCGTCGATGATCAACAAGTGGTACGTCGTCGACCTCCGCGCGGGCGCGAGCCTGGTGGAGGCGCTGGTCGCCGGGGGGCTCGAGGTCTACTGCCTCGACTGGGGGGCCGCAGAGGACGAGGACCGCTACCTGGCCTGGGACGACGTGCTCGCCCGGCTCGCTCGCGCGGTGCGCTTCGTGACGCGCACGTCCGGCGCCCCGCAGGTAGGCCTGCTCGGCTACTGCATGGGGGCGACGCTCGCGGGCATCCATACCGCGCTCGACCCGAAGCACGTGGCCGCGCTCATCAACCTGGCCGGCCCGTTCGACTTCTCCCACGGCGGTCTGCTGCGGACGATGGTCGACGAGAAGTGGTTCGACGTCGCCGCCATCTCGGCGGCTGGCAACGTGGCGCCGACGCAGATGCAGAGCGGCTTCGTCGCCCTGCGCCCCACCTCGCAGCTCGCCAAGTGGGTGGGCCTGCTCGACCGCGGGCACGACCCGAAGTCGCGCGAGTCGTTCGACGCGCTCGAGCAGTGGGCGGGCGACAACATCCCCTTCCCGGCGGCGGCCTACGCCACGTACATCGAGGAGCTCTACCAGAAGAACCTGCTGGTCCAGGGCCAGCACTACGTCGCCGGCAAGCGGGTCGATCTCGCGGGCATTCGCTGCCCCGTGCTCACCGTCGCGGCCGAGCGCGACACCATCTGCCCGCTGCCGGCTGCGCGGGCGCTCAACGAGACGTGCGGCAGCGCCGACAAGGAGCTCATCGTCGTCCACGGGGGGCACGTGGGCGCCGTGGTCGGGAGCCGCGCTCCCAAGGTCCTCTACCCCGCCATGCGCGACTGGCTCACGTCGCGCCTGGCCACTGACTCTCCGAGGCAAGCATGCAACTGAAGGACGTGAAGGTCATCGTGACGGGCGCGGCGCGCGGGATGGGGGCGCACTTCGCGCAGCGCCTGTCGGAGGCCGGGGCGCAGGTCGCCGCCGGCGACATCGACGAGGCGGCGCTCGACGCCCTGCCGCCCGGCGTGCACAAGCGCAAGCTCGACGTGCGCCGCGAGGGCGAGGTCGCCGAGTTCGCGGCCTGGGCGCGCGAGGCCATGGGCGGGCTGAACGCCCTGGTCAACAACGCGGGCATCATCCGCGACGGCCTGCTGGTGCGGAAGGACCGCACGACGGGCGAGATCAAGAAGATGACCGCCGAGGACTGGCGCGCCGTGCTGGACGTGAACCTCACCGGCGCCACGTTCATGGTGCGGGAAGTGGTCGCGCTGATGCTGGCGACCGAAGCCCGGCCGGGCGTCGTGGTCAACATGTCGAGCATCTCCCGGCTCGGCAACAAGGGGCAGTCGAACTACGTCGCCACCAAGGCGGCGATGGCGGCCAACACCCTGACCTGGGCACGCGAGTTCGCCCCCCACGGCATCCGCGTCGTGGCCGTCGCGCCGGGCATGGTGGAGACGCCGATGACCCAGGGCATGCACCAGAAAGCGCGCGACGCGCTGGTGGCGGCCATCCCGGTCGGCCGCATCGGCCTGCCCGAGGACATCTGGCTCGCGGTCAAGTTCGCCATCGAGTGCGAGTACGTGAACGGACGCACGCTGGAGATCGACGGCGGCCTCACGATGACGTGAGGAGGGACCCTCGGCGCGGGGGTCGGCGGTTTTCACGCGCTCCTGGCCAGGGAGGGCCGTTTCCCCGCGAGGGAACCGAGCCCTTCCCCCAGGCTCTCCGCCGGGGAACGTGGCAACCTCACGATGAAAGCAGGACTCCCCGCGATGAAACCCGCCGCCCCCGCGCTGCTCGCCGCCACCCTCTTCGCGGGGGCCTGCAGCAGCGCGTCGAACATGACCTCCCCGGACGGGGGGGCCGCTCTCCACGACGGGTCCACCCCGGTCGGCGACGGGGGCGCCTCCGGGCCGGACGGCGAGACCGCCGCCCCGGACGGGAACCCCATCCCCACGGAGGCCTCGACCAGCACGGACGGCGCGGCGCCTCCACCGGGCACCGCGGCCTTTCTCAATCGCAGCTTCGACGGCCGTGCCTACATGCTCTACGTGCCCGCGTCCTACGCGAGCGGCACCCCGGTCCCGCTGGTCGTCATGCTCCACGGTTGCACGCAGACCATGAGCGACTTCGCCGCCGGCACCCAGATGAACGACCAGGCCGACACCGGCGGGTTCCTCGTCGCGTACCCTGACGAGCCCACCAGCGCGAACTCCGAGCAGTGCTTCAACTGGTTTCTCCCCGCCGACCAGGCGCGCGGCGCCGGCGAGCCACAGCTGCTGGCCGGGATCGTCGGGGACGTGGAGGGCGCCTTCAGCGTAGACCCGAAGCGCGTCTTCACGGCCGGCATCTCCGCGGGCGCCGCCATGGCCGTCATCCTGGGCGCGACCTACCCCGACGTCTTCGCGGCGGTCGGCGCGTTCGCGGGCCTCGAGTACCAGGCGGCGACCGACGAGAGCACCGCCCTCACCGCCGTGGAGTCCGGCGGTCCCTCACCGCAGACTCAGGGGGACGCCGCGTTCGCCGCGATGGGCGCGCAGGCGCGTCCAGTGCCGGTCATCGTCTTCCAGGGGTCGGCCGACACCACCGTCTACCCGGTCAACGGCGGGCAGATCGTCAGCCAGTGGACCGAGACCGACGACCGCGCCGGCGCGAGCATCGGCGCAGGCGTGGCCACGCAGGGCAGCGCGGGCGGCAAGTCGTTCACGCTGACCACGTACACCGACGCAAAGTCCGGCGGCTCGATGCTGGAGTACTACCTCGTGTCGGGCCTCGCCCACGCTTGGAGCGGCGGCAGCACCGCGGGCACCTTCACAGATCCCGGCGGGCCCGACGCCACCGCACTCATATGGCAGTTCTTCGCCGCGCACCCGAAGAGCTGATCACTCCCCGGCGCTCGCCATCACCGGCGCGCGCGTGGTGCAGCCGCGGTCGTCCACCAGGCCGCAGTAGAGGACACGGTTCATCGCCTCCGCAGGGGCCGCGTCCACGTGGTCCAGATCGAACCCGGCGGTCGCCGCTGTCCACCAGGCGGCGTCGTGGCGGGGCTGCTCCGCGTGGTCGCCGGGTCTGGGCAGGGGCAGGGGGAGCTGGGTCGAGCGCAGCACGTTTGGGACGAGGGCCTCGTATGGCGTGAGGTCGACGCCGTCGCTGAAGACGTCCTCCATGGCAGGTGCCTCGGCGTCGTGCTGCCCGAGCGGCGGGATCCCGAGGAGCAGCTCGATGGTGCGCAGCAGGCTCGCGGTCGTGTACGGCGTGTGCACGACGGCGCCCCTGCGCACGTGCCCGCCGGCGGCGAGGGCCAGCGTCCTGTGTGCGTTCACGTGATCCGAGCCGTTCTGCGCGTCGTCCTCCACCAGGAGCACCACGGTGCTCTCCCAGAATGGCGTCCGCGACAGCGCCTCGACCAGCGTCCCCACCGCCCAGTCGTGGTCCGCCATCTCCGTATCCGGCGTGTCCACGCCATCCTGCGCCTCGGCGAAGCTCCCCAGGTGGTCGGCCGGCAGGCGCACGATGGAGAGCGCCGGCAGGTCCCCGCGGGTCACGTACCCATCGAGCTCGCGCCGCCACTCCGCCACGCGCCACGTGTCCGCGAAGCGCATGTCGAACCCGCGGAAGAAGGGATCCTCCACCGCCGCGAGCGACGGCCGCGCCGGGAACGCGACGCGCGTCTGCGAGTCGACCGGCATGTGCAGGAGCGGCAGCCGCCAGGGATCGTTCCGGTCGAGCCCGTACCGCGTGAGGTCGCAGAAGACGCCGTAGACACGCGTCGAGAGGCCGGCCGCGAGGGCCGCCTCCCAGAGCAGCACCTCCGGCGCCGCGACGTCGGCGGTCCCGGGCAGCTCGCCGGGGGGCGTGTAGGGGTTCGCGGCCACGCGCTCCTTGTCGGTCGCGAGGCCCACGTTGATTCCGCGGTTCAGACCCTCCCAGTCGTAGGTGTGCTGGCCACGGTCGGCGTACTCGAGCGGGATGGCCTTCTCGGCGACGTCGGTCGAGCGCCCTCCCATGGTCCACTGCCAGCCGTCACCCGAGACGTCGCCAGGGGCAAAGAAGCGGTCGAGCGTGACGAAGCCCGCCGCCAGGGCGTGGTGGTTGGGGGTGATGCGCCGGCCCCAGTGGACGAGGTGGGGGTCCCCGTCGCCGCCAGGGAGGTCGCCCAGCACCTGGTCGTAGGTGCGGTTCTCCGCCACGACGAACACGACGTGCTTCACCAGACCCGGCAGCCGCTGGAAGACGGGCGGCACGCGCGCGGGGTCTCCAGGGAAGTCGTTGGCGACAGCCTGCCGGGTCAGCTTCGCGAGGTCGGCCTCACCCGGTACTGGCAGCGCCAGCAACCCCCCGTGCTCGAGCTGGAGCGCGTGCTCGTTGCCCCCGCGCGGCGAGTAGGCGTGCTCCAGCGAGGAGAGGGGCTCGGCGAGCGGGCCGCGCAGGTTGGCGTGCGGGACGCTGCGGGCGTTGGCCACGTAGAGCCAGCCGCCATCGCGCGAGATACTGACGGCGGTGGGATAGAAGCCGGTGGGGATCAGCCCTGCGCACCGGCCATCGGTCCCGGTCGCGTCCAGGGCGAGCACACTCAGCGTGCTGTTGCCGCCGTTGGTGACGTAGAGGGTCCGCTCGTCGGGGGCGAGGGCGAGGGCGTTGGGGTTGGAGCCGCGCAGGCGGGCGATGTGGTCGGGGATGGCGTCGGGCGGCGCGATGGTGGGGATGCGGCCGACCTCGCGCCCGGCGGCCACGTCGACGACGCTGACGGCGTCGGAGCCGGCATCGGCCACGTAGAGCCGCGTCCCCGCGCGGTTGAGTACCAGCGCAGTCGGCTGGGCTCCCACGACGATGCGCCGGGTGACGCGGGCTTCCAGGAGGTTCACCTCCACGATCTCGCGGTCCCGCTCGCTCGCGACCAGCACCAGCGACTCTCCCTCGCTGACCACCGCACCTGGGAACTCTCCCCCCGCGACTCCGGCTGCCGTCAACGAGACCTCCCCGGTGCGACGGCGGCCGGGTAGGTCTACCTGGGTCAGCGCATCGTTCTCGTGCTGGACGACCACCAGCCGCGCCCCTCCCGGGCTCACGGCAACCCCGGCTGCGAAGGGCCCCTCACGGTCCCCCAACCCGCCCAGCCCTGGACCACCCAGTTGCCCAAGGGACATCGTCGGCAGGATCTCGGTCCACCGCTGCGAGCCCGGGTCGAGCACCATCTCGTGCACGACCTCGTCCGGCCCTCCGCCGACGTAAAAACGCGAGCCATCGGACGAGAAGGCGAGACCGCCGAAGCTGTTGGGGACGCCGAGCACCTGTGTCTCGCGAGGGGCTCCCGTGGTCACGTCGTACACGAAGACGTACTGGCCCGAGGCCGCGACGACGCGCTCCCCTTCGTCATCGAACACACGATTATAGCCTGACGTGAGCAGCACCAGCGTCTTGCCGTCGGGTGACAGCGCAGTGGTCACGGGACCACCAGCCCGGAAGCGAGGAGCCACACCGAGTCCCGGGTCGAACGCGAAGAGGTGTGCCCCAGGCGCAGCGTCGGGCGTGAGCATGGAGCCGTCTGCCAGACCGTAGACATCGGTCCCGAAGAGGGAGCCACCTGCCTGCCGCTCGCCCGGACCAACGCGTGTCACTCCGGCGACCAGCAGGAGCGGAGGGGAACTCCCCGGAATCTCTCTGGTTCCGCACCCGGCAAGCACGAAGGCTCCCCACCCGACCAGAGCCGTCACTCGCATGGGGAGCCGAACCTACAGCACTCCCCTCCATCTTTCCTGCCTGAACGGATGGTCTACTGTCGCCGCCATGCCACACCCCCAACTTGACCGGCCGGCGGTGTGCGTATATTCGATGGGCGTTGGCGGGGACACGAGGGACCGGACCGAATGGGTAGTCGACTGACGTGGCCAGAGATATGCGGCAGTGAAGCCTACAGGGGGCGATGGGTCGCCCTCGATGAGTGCCGGTACGATCCGCGCACCGCCCAGCCGACCGAGGGAACCGTCGTCGACGCCGACGAGGACCTCGTGGCGCTCTGCAGCCGCATGCAGGACACCGACAGCAAGCACTGCGCAATCCTATTCTGCGACGAGCGCCTTCCGGATGAGCGGCCGCCCCTGTCAGCGCGCCCCACGCCGAACCCGCCGCGCGCCTATCACTGACGGCGCCTACTTCAGGACCGGCTTGAGGATGGCCTTGCCATCCTTCACCGCGACCTCGAAGTCGACTGGTCGGCCGTGCTTCTCGCGCAGCTTCGCGCTCGAGTCACGCAGGCTCTTGGCGACGGCCTCGTACGTGATTGCGGCTGTGGACTCGTTCTGCCGCCGCTTGGCGTCGACGTACTGCGAGTAGAGGGCCCGTACGCGGTCGTCGGGGAGGTCGTCGGGGGACCGCGGCGGCGACGCTGTGGGGCGGATCGGTCCTGTCCGAAACGCGGTGGAGCTGGGCGGTGGGCCAGCCGTCGGCCGCCCGACGGGAGTCGTCCGGAGCGTTGTCGAGGGGGGAGCTGGAGCGGCTGTCGGGCGCGGAGGCGCCGCGCGCAGGGTGGTGGAGTTCGGGAAGGGCGGCGGAGCGGTAGGGGAGGTGGGGGGTGCGGCTCGGAGCGCGGTCGACGTCGGGGGCGGACGGAGGGCGGGGATCGGTGGAGCGACGCTCGGAGGCGAGGGGGCCGCGGTCGCCTTGCGCCAGATGGGAGCGGGCGAGCTGGGGGGCGGAAGGGGAGGGCCGGTCATGGCGCGCGGGGCGACCGGGATGGGTTTGCGCGGCTCCTCCACGAGCTCCACGTCGATGTCGTCCAGCTCGTCGGCTGGGGCGAACTCCTTGTCGAGCTCCGCCAGCTCGGCCTCCAGCTCCGCCGTCCTGCGGATCGGCGGGAGCCCGGCGGGACGTCCGGCGCCGTCGAGGAAGTCCTCGCTCACCGGCGCGGGGGGTGGCGGTCGCGTGGAGCGGCGCATCAGGCCATTGCCGAAGCGCTGCTGGGCGCGGATGACGTGGCGCTTGTACGTGCCGTTCTCGATCTCGCGGCAGATGCGCATCCAGTGCGTCTGGTACGTGTTGTACCGCTGCAGGATCATCTGGAAGCGGAAGCGCTGCGCCGTGTTGCGGATCTGCTCCTTGCGCAGCACATGAATGCGGCGGTCCACGTCCTTGCGCGGGACCATGGGTTCGAGCTTCTCGATACCCATGAAGTACTGTTCGTAGAGCGACCGCAGCCGGTCGACGGCGAGCTCGAGATCGCCAACCGCCTTCTCGATGTCGGTCGCCTCTGCCACGGCCTGCCCTCAGGGAAGAGGCACGACCTTCACGTTGTCGAAGCAGAGCTTCACGTCCCAGTCGTTGAACCCGAAGTGATCGTGGCCGACGCCCATCAGCGGGGCAGGGTCCGTCCACGACACCATCTCGTTGCCGTCGATCCACCACTTGATGGTCTTGCCGTCCGCGCGCTCGACCTTGAAGTGATAGCTCTGACCTGCCATCGCCGGCTTCTCCCTCGGGTCGTCGGAGTCGGGTGTGACGGTGATCTCCTGGCGGTCGTTGCCGTGCTCGTTGAGGCGCGCCAGCACGTGGTACTTGTTGTGCCAGCCGCCGAAGATGGTCAGGTAGCTGGTGGCGTTGGTGTACGAGAGAGAGGTCGCGTACGAGCGGCCGTCGCCCCAGTACTCCGCCTTGAGGTCGCCATCGGGGGAGTTGCTGACGGCGTCGAACTCGATGCGCGCGTTGACCGGCAGGGTGCGCTTGAGCCAGACCCCGTGGTTCCTGGCGTGCTCGGCGCAGAGGCGGCCTGCCTCGATGTGCCAGATGTTCGGCGCCGTGGTCATCCAGTCCGGCCCCACCTCGTTGCCCAGGAACGGAGCGCTGTCGCCCGAGGCGTCGCCGGCGGCGGCCGGTGCGGGAGCACCCGAGCGCTCGAAGTCGTCCTCGAAGGGCGTCTTCATGACGTCCGGAGAGGCGGCGACAGGGCGTGCCGAGGCGGCGGGAGTCTCACGCGACGCGGGGTTGCCCTTGCCGGCATCCTGCTCCCCCGCGCTGCCCGGAGGGACGCATCCGACCCACGCCACGGTCACGATCCAGGCCCAGGAGCGAAGCTGCATCACGACCTGGATCTACCACAGGCTGGGGAAGCGGGCGGGCGCAGGGCCGCGCCCCCGGGCGCAGGTTCGACCGCTCAGGTCGACCCGCCCCCCTTTTTCTTGTAAACGAAGGCCCTCCAGCCATGCACCCGATCCTGTTTCGCATTCCGCTGCCGCACATGCCCCTCAAGCTGTGGTGGGCGCTCGTGGCCGTGGCCGCGATCTCCGCCGTCTTCGCCGGGCTCGCCGCTCGTCGGCGTGACCGGAGCGGGTTGGTCTCGGCGGGCGTCGTGGCCCTGGCCGCCGGCGCCGCCGCGTTCAAGTGGAAGGCCGTCTCCTTCGAGGCGCCGGACGTCCCCATCTACGCCTATGGCGTCATGCTCGGCGCGTCCCTGGTCGTGGGCTGGTACCTCACGCTCCCGCTGGCGGAGCGCGACGGCCTGCCCAAGGAGACGATGGCGAACTGCTATGTCGTGACGGCCCTCGCCGCGCTCGCCGGCTCGCGAATCCTCTATGCGCTCACCAACCCCGACGAGTTCAAGTCCTTCACCGACCTGTTTGCCCTGCGCAACGGCGGCCTCGTCGCTTACGGCGGCTTCATCGGTGGGCTGATCGGGAGCTGGGCCTTCCTCGCGCCGAAGAAGATCCGCCTGCTTGCCTGGGCCGACGACGCCGTGCCGAGCCTCGCCTCGGGCCTGCTCATCACCCGCCTCGGCTGCTACCTCTTCGGGTGCGACTTCGGGCAGCGCCTGCCCGACAGTGCCCCGCACTGGCTGAAGACGCTCGGCACCTTTCCCCACTGGGCGACGGGCACGCTGGCCAGCGGCGACGGGAGCCCGGCGTACGTGCGCCACCTCGAAGTGTACCGCGGCACCCCGCTCGAGCAGGAGCTCGTGCGCATGAACTCGAGCTTCCCCGTTCACCCGACCCAGCTCTACGAGTCGCTGACGGGCCTCCTGCTCCTCGTGCTGCTGCTCTGGCAGCGGCGCTACACGCGCTTCCGGGGGCAGGTCTTCTTTCTCTTCGTGTTCGCCTACGGCTTTCTGCGCTTCCTGCTCGAGCTCTGGAGGGACGACGTGGAGCGCGGCAGCTACGGCCCGACGCTCGACAAGCACGTCTACATCCCGCTGTGCCTGTTCCTCATGGGCCTCGGGTTCGTCTTCGGGATCTCGCTGGGCATCGCCAACACGCGAGCCCGCATGGTGGCCCGCGTCCTTGCGTTCGTGCCCCCGGTCGTCGCCTACGTGATGCTCCGGCCCGCCAGCTTCGCGCAGACCATCCCGTACCAGCTCTCCACGAGCCAGCTCATCGGGCTCCTCAGCGCCCTCACCGTCTCGTACTTCTATGCCCGCTTCTGGGAGGACGCGCGCAAGAATCCACGCCTGGCGCTCAGCCTCGGCGATGCCCAGATGATCCGCGAACTGAAGGGCGAGACCGAGGCCGAAGCCCAGGCCGAGGCCGAGGAGGAGGAAGAGGAGGAGGAAGAGGTCGAGCAGGAGGAGGAAAAGGCGGCTCCGGCTCCCGCGCGCACCGGCAAGGGCAAGAAGAAGGGGCTCGCCGCGAAGCCGAAGGCCGAGGAGCCCACCGAGCCGAAGGCCGTGGAGCCGAAGGGCGAGCCGGAGCCTGGCGCAACCTGAGGCCCGTCCTCCCCGTCAGGGGGAGTGGATGCGGTCGTTCTTGAGGAACGTGTAGTCCTTCACAGTCTCGGTCTTGCCGTCGCGCGTGACGACGACGCGCTCGAACACGGGCTCGACGCCGAAGCTGGTGTTGCCGTCAGGGCCGTCCTGCAGCTGGAAGTGCAGGTGCGGCTCGCTGGAGTTCCCGCTGTTGCCGACCAGGCCGAGCACGCCACCACGCTTCACGTGGGCACCCGCCTTCACGCGGATCTTCCCCGGCTGCAGGTGCATGTATGCCGAGAAGAGGTTCGGCGCGTGGCGCACGACGACGTAGTTTCCCGGGATGACGTAGTGGTTCTCCTGCCCGGGTACGTTCTCGGGCACCCCGTCGACCACCGTCTCCACGGTGCCGTCCGCGACCGAGAGCACGTCCTGGCCGTAGACGAGGTAGTCCGCGTTCGACTTGCCATCTCCCCTGTGGGAGCTGCCATCGGGACCTTGCATCAGGAGGTCTGCTGCGCGGCGCTGGTCCTGCACCTCCACGTGGTGATTGAGCGCCTTCCTGTCGCCGCCCCAGAACACCAGGCACTCCCCCCGCAGCGGGAGCGCGATGGGTATGTCGTTGCGTGCGATGGGTCTGAGCGCAGGCGGAGGCGGCGGGGGGGGCTTGATGAGGAGGCCGGCGATGTGGTGGTCGCCGTCGAGCGCGATCTCCAGCCTCCACGCCCCGTGCTCTGCCTGGACGTGCCACTCGCCCTGCGACGCGGAGTCCTGCCCTGCTTCGCGTGTCGCGGAGGTCCAGGCGCCGCCGGAGGTGACGACCTCCCGGAGGATGCCGGCGATCTTCTCGACCGGCACGAGCTGCTGCATGTGGGCGTCGAAGAGCTGGAAGAGCCCCTGTGCGTCCGACGCATTCACCAGCGAAACCACCCGATCCTTTGCCTCGGTCACGTCGCGCAGCACCGGCGCCACGATGGGCGCGGGTACAGTGGGGCAAGGCTCCGCCCGCGGAGGGGTGACGGGCGGCGGCGGGGGAGCGGACGCGCAGGCTGCGGTCACCAGGGCGACTACCGGTACGAGGCAACGCATGGCCTCGGGAATACCACGCGATGGTAGCGTGGAGTGTGCCCTTGGCGACTCCCGCACGTCGCACATTGCACACGCGCCGCGACACGCGCCAGCTCGGCGCGGCCATCGCGCGGTCCCTCGAGGCGGGCGACCTGGTCGTTCTCTCCGGCGACCTCGGGGCAGGCAAGACCTTCCTCGTACGCGCCATCGCGCGGGCGCTCGGGGTCGAAGGGCGCGTGACCAGCCCCACGTTCACGCTGGTACACGAGTACGCGACGGCGCGCGGAGCGCTCCTCCACGTGGACCTCTACCGTCTGCGCGGGACCGCCCGCCTCGACGCCGAGGTGGCGCGGCTCGGTCTCCGCGAGCGACGGGGCGAGGGGGCGATCCTGCTCGTCGAGTGGGGCGAGGACGCCACGGCTGCGCTCGGGGGAGACCCGGCCCTCACGGTCTCGCTGGTGATGACGGGCGAGCGCGAGCGTGTCGCCACCCTCTCTGGTCCTCGTGCGGATGGTAACGTCTGAACGTCGATGTCGAGCCAGAACGGGCGCGAGAACAGGCCGCTGGGCGAGCTCATCGCCATGGGGGTCATCGCTGGGCTCATCGCCTTCGGCCTGGCGTTCGCCACCCGCCCGCGGGCGACCACCCGCGCGCCCGTGCGTTCGGCGAGCGGCCTCGAGACCGGCGTGGCGAGCTTCGAGCTCCACCCCGCCGCCGCCCGGCTCAGCGTCCGGAGCCGGGACGGCGCGCTCAACCGCGAGCTCGACCTCGCCCTGGTGGTGGACGGCGTGACGCGACCCCTCGTGCTCGACCGCGACGAGGTGCGCACGACCCCCGATGGCGTCCGGGCCACCCTCCCCATCGCCGTGGGAGACACCACCATCGACGCCACCCTGCAGCTGCGCGCCGACCCCCCGCACGACGCCCTGCTCGTCGACCTCACGGCCGACCCGAACGCCCTCGTCGCCGGCCACACGCTCGCCGTCCGCGCCGAGCTGTCCAGCGAAAACCAGGTCGTCTTCGTGTCCGGCGTGGGGCAGATCGCGGACCGCGCGACGGTGACCGGCGGAGCGCTGCTCGTCGACGCCGAGCCTCACCCCGTGGGCATCGTCTCGGCGTCCGGGCCCGTCGCCGTCGAGGCGATGATGGAGGAGACGCAGCCACCTGGCGAGCCCATGCGCGTCGCCGTGACCACGCCGCCCGGAGCGACCGGAGAGGGGAAGCTCGCGTCCATGTGCGTGGTCGTGGGGGCCTCGAGTGCCGCGTTCTGGCGGTCGCTCGCCGAGCTGACCAGCGTGCCGACCGCCCCCGTGCGCGGGCGCGTCACCGGCACCACGGATCGCGCGCTCGTCTTCGGCCGCGACGCGCAGGGCGTCCCGCAGGTGCGCGCGCACGCCGGCGAGGGGGGCGTCTTCGCGCTCGACGTACCGGTCAGCGTCGTGGAGTGGTACGCCGCCATCGATCCCGGACGCTCCAGCGGGCTCGCGTCCTTCGTCCCGGGGACGTCGCGTGACCTCCTGCTCGACGTGTCGCCCGGGGGTGACCTCCACGTGGTCGTCGTCGACGCCGATGGCCACAAGCCGCTCACGGCGCGCTTGCTGGTCCACGGTGTCGACGGCACCGTGGACCCGAGCTTCGGGCCCGACTACCGCGCCTCCGGGGCAGGGCCGCTCATGGACGCGCTCCGGGGCGAGGTGACGACCCCGCTGCCCTCCGGCCGCTACCGCGTCGCGGCGACCAAGGGGATCGAGTGGAGCATCGACGCCAAGGTGGTCGACGTGGCCCCCGGCCGCGTCACCGAGGTGGAGCTCGCGCCGCGCCATGTGGTGCCGACCCCTGGGGTGCTCGGGTGCGATCTGCACGTGCACGCCCGGCCGAGCTTCGACGCTCCGGTGACGCCCGAGGACCGCGTGCTTTCGCTGGCCGCGGCCGGCATCGACTTCGCCGTCCCCACCGAGCACAACATCGTCGGCGACTACTCCTCCGCCATCGAGGCCATGGAGCTTCGCTCCGAGTTCCTCAGCGTGACCGGCGTCGAGGTCACCACCTACAACAAGGGCTTCGGTCACTTCGGCGTCTTCCCGTATCCGCTCACGCAGCCCGTGCCGCCGTTCAAGCACACGTCGATGAACGCCATCTTCCGGGCCGTGCGCGCGGGCGACCCCAACCGCTATTTCCAGCTGAACCACCCGCGGCTGCCGAAGGGCATCGGCTACTTCGCCAACATCGGCTTCGACCCCAAGGCGTCGCGCTCGCACATTCACAATCGCATCGATTTCGACGGGATCGAGATCTACAACGGCTACGACGACGAGCGCCCCGAGCGCGTCGACACGCTGCTGCGGGACTACTGGGCGCTGCTCAACTTCGGCTGGCGGTACACGGCGACGGGCAGCAGCGACTCGCACCGCATCCAGTTCCACTGGGCCGGCTACCCGCGCACCATGGTCACGGTGGACCCGCATCCCCCCGAGGACGCGAACGACGCCACGGTCGATCCCCTCGCCGTCGTCGCCAACATCAAGAAGGGGCACGCCACGGTGACCAGCGGGCCCGTCATCGAGCTAGAGCTCGGGGGCGTGCACCCCGGTGACGAGCTCCTCACCCTCCAGGATCCCATCACCGGCCACCTCCGGGTGCGGGCGGCGCCGTGGATCGACGTGACGCGCGTCGAGGTGGTCGTGGGCGGCAAGGTGGTGCAGACCTTCGACGTACCCTCACGCCCCACCCAGCTCGGCGCCGAGCCGGGGACGCTGGAGGAGGCCGCGGCGCGCACGGTGCGCTTCGACCGCGACATCGAGGTCGCCATCGGCCCGAGCAACGGCTGGGTCCAGATCATCGTCCGTGGCGAGCGGCGCATGGACGACATCCTGCCCTTCATGCCCGTCCCCCCCATGGGGTTCACCAACCCGGTCTACGTCGTCCGCCACGCCGTCCCGCCCCCGCCCTTTCCCGTCTCATCCGGCCCGGCTCCCCAGCGCGCTGGCCCGTGACGTGGTAGACACATACCGAACTCGGGGGCTCGTCGACCGTTGAACGCCGCATTCGGCCGCTATCGCTTGCTCGAACGCCTCGGGCAAGGAGGGATGGCCGAGGTCTTCAAGGCCAAGAGCTACGGGGTCGAGGGCTTCGAGAAGATCCTGGTCATCAAGCGCATCCTCCCGGAGCTCGCGCGCAGCCAGGACTTCGTGGACATGTTCATCCACGAGGCGAAGCTCGCCGTGCGCCTGTCGCACGCCAACATCGTGCAGGTGTTCGACCTCGGCAAGGCGCCCTCGACCAACGTCTCGTCGAGCTTCGCCTACTACATCGCTATGGAGTACGTGCACGGGCTCGACCTCGCGAGCCTGCTCACCCGCTCCCGCCGCCAGGCGCTCGTGCTGCCCATCCAGCTCGGCGTGTACCTGGCGTCCGAGGTGGCCAAGGGGCTCGACCACGCCCACCGCCGCCGCGACGAGCAGATGCGCCCGCTCGGGATCGTGCACCGCGACGTGTCGCCGCAGAACGTGCTCCTTTCCTTCGAGGGCGAGGTTAAGGTCACCGATTTCGGCATCGCCAAGGCGCGCGGCGTCCTCGACCAGGGCGCCCCCGAGGACACCCGCGCCCGCAAGCTCCAGGGGAAGTTCGGCTACATGAGCCCGGAGCAGGCGCGCGGCGAGAGCGTCGACGCCCGGAGCGACCTGTTCTCGCTCGGGACAATCCTCTACGAGTGCGTCTCGGGCGTGAACCCCTTCAGCGCGCCGACCACCTTCGAGACCCTGCGGCGCGTGCAGGCCTGCGAGTACCCGCCGGTGGAGCTGCTGCGATCCGACGCGCCGCCCGAGCTCGTCACCATCCTCCGCACGGCGATGGCCAAGAGTCCGGCCGAGCGCTACCCCGACGCCGGGCGCATGTACGAGGCGCTCCTCGCGTTCCTCTACGCGCAGGGGAGCCGCTTCGGCCCGAACGACCTGGCGGAGTTTCTGGGACGCTTCCGCGAGACCGGCGAGGGGCTGACCTCTGCCATGCCCGAGCCGCTGCTGGAGGCGGAGCAGGCCAACCCGGTGAACGAGCGAACGCCGGTGGAGATCCCGTCGGCCCGGCCGGCGTCGAGCGTGCGCATCGCCACCGGGCAGCGCTTCGCCGCGATCGATCGCGCCGTCGACATGGGCGAACGACGCGAGGTGACGGCGCTGGTCATCGAGTTGCCCCGCGACACGCCGGCGACGGTGGTGGCCAAGGCCGCGAGCATCGTCGAGCGGTGGGGCGGGCGCGTCCTGCGGCGCGAGGCCGGCCACATCGCGACGCTCTTCGGTCTGGGGGATCCCGACGGCCGCGACACGGAGATGGCGACGCGCTGTGCGCTCGTGGCGCTGCGGAGCCTCGAGGCCGCGCGCCCGCCCGGCGCGGGCCTGCACACGGGGCGCATCCACCTCTCGGCCGCCGGCGAGGCGACGGAGGACGACCGGCTCGATACGCTGTTCGACACGGCGCGGGACCTGGCGCGCGTGCGGGAGGGGCAGGCCGCCATCAGCACGCAGGCCATGCGCCCGGTGCGATCGCTCTTCGAGTTCGAGTCGCTGGGGGAGGGCGATCGCCCCGCGTCGAACGTGCCGGGCGTGCTGGTCAAGGACGTACGCGGCCCGGGCGAGGCATTCGGGCGCTTCGTGGGGCGCAAGGAGGAGCTGCGGCGCATCGGCGAGGTGCTGGCCGCGGCCACCAAGCGCACGGCGCGGGTGATGACCATCCGCGGCGACCACGGCATCGGCAAGACGCGGCTGCTCTACGAGGTCGAGCGCCGCCTGCGCAAGGGCGGCTACAACGTGGGCTTCCACATCGCCGCCTGCCCTCCGCGCGGCAACGAGTTCCCCCTGTCGGGCATCGTGTGCATGCTGCAAGTGCTCTGCGGTACCGCCGAGGGTGACGCGCAGGACCGCATCCTCGCGGTGCAGCCTCGCCTGCGCGCCCTGGGGCTCCAGGGCGACGAGGTGAGCGCGGTGCTGGGCGCGCTGGGGGCGAGCATGCCGTCCTTCGCCGGCAACTCCAAGGCGCTCCTGCGGACGGCGTTCGCGCGCATGGTGCAGAGCCTGTGCGAGGACCGCCCGCACACCTTCGCGTGGGACGTCGCCCACTCGATGGACGAGGAGAGCTTCGGGCTCCTGGGCGAGGCGCTCCAGCGCCTGCGGCACGCCCGCGTGGTCATGCTCTTCGCATCGCGCGCCGGGTTCTCGCACCCGATGGAGTCGGTGGAGGGCCACGTCGCCCTCGAGCTGAGCGACCTGACGCCCGCCGACGTGGAGCGGCTCGTGGCGCTGCGCCTGGGCGTGGACTCTGTGCCGGACGAGCTGATGCGCTTCGTGCGCGCCCGTGCCGGAGGCCACCCGCTGTTCGCCGAGGAAGTGGTCAAGGGCCTGGTCGAGGTCGGCGCCGTGTCGGTGGGCGACCGGCACGTCGTGTCGATGAAGCTGGTCGGGCAAGACCTGGCCTTGCCCAAGACGCTGCGCGGCCTGGTGGCCTCGCGCGTGGCGCGCCTGTCGGGGGAGGACCGCGCGACGCTGCAGGCGGCATCCATCCTGGGCGACCCGGTCGAGGTGACGGCACTGTCGAACATGCTGGGGCAGGCCATGCCCTCCCTGGAGCGCTCGATCGCGACGCTCAAGGAGCGCGAGCTCCTCGTGCAGATCGGGCCGAGCGAGCTGCGGTTCGCGTCGCCCCTCATCCCCGAGGTCGTCGCCGACGCACTGACCCACGAGGCCGCGCGCGAGATGCACGCGGCGGCGGGCCAGGCGCTGGAGACGACGCTGGGCGACCGCGCGTGGGAGCAGGCGGGGCGCATCGCGGGGCACCTCTACGAGGCGGGCGATCGCGAGCGGGCGGCGGCGTATTTCGCCAAGAGCGGCGAGCGGCGCCTGGAGACGCGGCAGCTGGAGGCGGCGGCGCGCGACTACGCGCGGGCCATCGCCCTCACGGAACCATCGACCCGTCCTCCCGAGGAGCTGGCGAAATGGCTCGACCGGCTCGCCACGGCGGTGCGCCTGGTCCGATCCGCGCCCGATGCGGTGGAGCTGTGCAGCAGGGTCATCGAGCGCGTCGATGCCGCGGGCGGGCGGGAGGTGCGCGTACGGGCGCGCGTCTCTGCGGGCCAGCTCCTGGCCGCGGCGCAGCACATGGAGGAGGCCCGGCAGCGCCTGGCGGAGGCCGAGCTCATCGCGGAGAAGGACGAGCAGCTGGTCAAGTCGGTGCTCCTCGCCGAGGCCGAGCTCTACACCCGCCAGGGCGACTTCAAGCGGGCGCTCGAGCGGCTCGACCTGCTCCACGGCATCGTGCGCGCCGTCAGCGACGACCCGGAGAAGCACCGCGTCGCGATGCAAGTCGCGCAGGCGCACGCGGGCCTGGGGGACCGGCGCACCGCGCTGGCGGCCCTGCAGGAGGCCGAGCAGGTGCTGCCCAGCGACCGGATGGCCATCCTCGAGCGCACCAAGGTGCGCGCCCTGGTCGACTACTTCACGCGAGACTTCCGCGCGGCGGCGCTGCACTGCGAGCAAGCCATCGACATGGGGCGTGAGATGGGCGTGGGCTACGAGGTCATGCTCAACCTGCACAACCTGGGCGACATCCTCGTCCACCTCGACGATCTGCCGCGCGCCTACGGCGCCTTCCGGCAGTCCCTGGGGCTGTGCGAGGAGTCGGGCTACGAGCGGCTGGGCAACTACAACCGCATGTTCCTGGCCTTCCTCGACGGCATCCAGGGCACGGTCGACGGCGAGAAGCTCCTGCGCCACGGCATTGCCTACGCGCAGAGCAAGGACTTCACCTGGGACGTGATCGGCGGGCGAGTCCTGCTGGCCAGCCTGCTTCACCGCGGGGGGCAGCTGCAGGAGGCGCGGCTGGAGTACGAGCGGACGCGCGCGCTCGCCATCGCCGCCGGTCACCGCCTCGTCGTGGACGACTGCGAGCTCGCCCTGCAGAAGCTGGAGCCCACGGCGCCGGGGTCCCAGCCGCAGTCGGCCTCGTAGCCGGCGTCACACCCAGGAGATGCGATAGGCCGCCTCGGTGGGCCGGACCCTCCCAGGAATCTCGCGCACGTAGACCGTCTTGGCGAACATCCGGCAGATGGCCTCCGTGAAGGCGCCGAAGGCGAGCCGGAAATAGGGCACCCGCGCGACCGGCTGCTGGATCCACTCGAGGCGCGCCTCCTTGGGGCCGCGCTTCCAGAGCGCGAGGCTCGAGCCCACCCAGGTGCGTGCGGCGAGCTTGTTCGCGTAGCCGAGGACGAACCACGGCGTCACGCCGGACTCGGTCGACAGCTTCGCCATGACGGTGAGCACCGTCTGGTTGATGAACCGCCCCGACTCCGCGCCGATGTCCTCGATGGTCTGTCGGTCGAGCGCCAGCGCCTCGCACGTGTCGTAGTGGGCCAGCGCGAAGTCCATGGGGAGCCATATGCCCGCGGTCAGCGACTCGACCACGGGGTGGTACTTCGGATCGAGCATGGCCATGTACCGCTCTCCGTGGCCGCGACTCCGGAGGCCGCGCAGCGAGGCGAGCACCACCGTCCCGCGCACCTGGCTCGCGAGCGGCACGCGCTCGCGCGGCAGGACGTGAGGGAGGACGAGCTCCTCGGTGGCCATTCCAGGACAAAGTTAGCAGCTCGCCACGTCCTCGTGCCGCAATGGTGAGGCGTGAGAGCTCACCCCCTCCCGCGCCGCCCCTCCAGCCCCGCCAGCAGCTTCCCGTACGCCCCCCCGAACGCGCCGTTCGAGAACAGGGCCACTGTGTCCCCCGGGCGGGCCTCCGCGACGAGCCGCTCGACCAGGGCGTCGATGCTGGGCATGGCCTGCGCCTTCGCTCCCAGTTCGGCGACCAGCCTCGTCAGGTCGAGGCGCTCCGCCTCGGGGACGTTCGTGCGCCCGAGGGGCGCGAGCAGCACCCGATCGGCGGCGTCGAAGGCCTGCGCATAGGCTTCCTGGTGGAGCGCGCGGCACGCGGTCGCACTGCGCGGCTCGAAGGCCACCCAGAGCGCCCCGCTCGTGTGGCGCGACCGGAGCGCGCGCAGCGTCTCGTCCACGGCGGTCGGGTGATGCGCGAAGTCGTCGTAGACCCGCACGCCGTCCGGCTCGCCCAGCAGATCCTGCCGCCTGCGCACGCCCTCGAAGGAGGCGAGGTGGCCTCGCGCCTCCGTCAGGTTCGCGCCCAGACCCTCCACGCACGAGGCGAGCGCGGCCAGCCCGTTGCGTACGTTGTGACGTCCGGGGACACGGAGCGTGTAGCGACCGCAGGACATCCCCCCCACGAACAGGTCGAAGGGCTGCGCTCCGTCCGGCGTCGCCCCCGCCGGGGCGCCCAGCCAGGTCGGCGTCACGTCACCCGTGTCGTCGCGCTCCAGCGCGTACCAGACCACGCGCGCCCGGGTGTCCTCGTTCACGATGGCGCGCACCCGCGCGTCGTGCGCGTCGCACACCAGGAGCCCCCCCGGCGGAACCGCGGCGACGAACGCGCGAAACGCGGCCTCGTACGAGGCGACATCGGGGTAGATGTCCACGTGGTCCTGCTCGACGCTCGTGACGATGCCCACGTCGTCGGGCCCCACGCCGATGTAGTCGAGGAACTTGGGCCGCTTGTGCCAGTAGACCGCGTCGTACTCGTCCCCCTCGACGACGAACGCGGGGCGCGCGCGATCGAGCCGCACCCGCGTCGAGCCGATGGCCGCGCCGCGGTCGAGGCCCTTGGGGATGCCGCCGATGAACCATCCGGGCTCGAGGCCCGCCCGCGAGAGCAGCCACGCGCACATGGCGCTGGTCGTGGTCTTGCCGTGGGTGCCGGCGACGACCAGCGGACGGCGGCGCGCGAGGAAGTGCTCGCGCAGCGCCTGCGACATCGACCTGCGCGTCAACCCGGGAGCCTCGGCGGCCATCGCCTCCGGGTTGGTCGCGCGGATGGCGTTGCCCACGACGACGAGGTCCGGCCGCGGCTCGAGGTGCCCGGCCTCGTAGCCCTCCACGCAGCGGACGCCGAGCGCGCGCAGCGCCGGACCGATGGGCGGATCGAACGCCACGTCCGAGCCGCTGACCTCGTGCCCCGCCTCCACGAAGAGCGCCGCCAGCGCCCCCATCCCCGTGCCCGACACCCCGATCAGGTGAACCCGCATCAGGCTAGCCCCGCGCTCGCATCAGGCCTTCGCGAAGACGAACTCGTCCCCGGAGAGCTCCACCTTCACCACGCTCCCCGGCGCGTACCCGCCGCGCAGGATCTCCTCGGCCAGCGGATCCTGCAGCTGCTTGAGGATGGCGCGTCGCAGGGGGCGGGCGCCGAACGCAGGCTCGTAGCCGAGGTCGACCAGCTTCATCTTGGCCTCCTCGCTGAGCTGCATCTTCAGCTCGCGGTCGGTCAGCAGCTTCTCCAGCCTGCGCAGCTGGATGTCGACGATACCGCGCAGGTCCTTCCGCGACAGCGGCCGGAAGAGCACCACGTCGTCGATGCGGTTGAGGAACTCGGGCCGCAGGAACGAACGCAGCTCCTCCTGCATCACGTCGCGCAGCGCCTCGATGCCCTCGGGCGACTCGAACAGCTTGGGGTCCGTCTCCAGCAGGCGCTTGCTTCCGATGTTGCTGGTCATGATGACCACCGTGTTCGAGAAGTTGGCGGTCCGGCCGCGGCCGTCGGTGAGCCGCCCGTCGTCGAGCACCTGAAGCAGCAGGTTGAACACGTCGGCGTGCGCCTTCTCCACCTCGTCGAAGAGCAGCACGCTGTACGGGCGACGGCGCACGGCCTCGGTGAGGAAGCCGCCCTCTTCGCTGTCCACGTACCCCGGAGGCGCGCCGACCAGGCGCTGCGCCATGTGCTTCTCCATGAACTCGCTCATGTCGAGGCGGGTCAGCGACTGCTCGTCGTCGAAGAGAAACTCGGCCAGGGCCTTCGCCAGCTCGGTCTTGCCCACGCCGCTCGGCCCGAGGAAGAGGAACGAGCCGATGGGCTTGCCCGGGTCGCGCAGCCCCACCCGGCCTCGCCGCACCGACCGCGACACGGCGCGTACGGCCTCGTCCTGCCCCACCACGCGCTCGGCCAGGCGCGCCTCCATCTTCAGGAGCTTCTCGCTCTCGGCCTCGAGCATCTTGCTGACCGGGATGCCCGTCCAGTCGCCCAGGACGAGCGCCACGTCCTCCTCGGTCACCACGTTCGACGCGGTCGTGTCCTCGTCGCGCCCCACGGCGGCCTTCGCCGCCTCCAGGCGCCGCTTCACGTCGGGCAGCTGTACGTGCTCGAGCTCGCCCAGGCGCGCGAAGTCGTGCTTCTCGCGCGCGTCCTTGATCTGCAGGTCGAGCCGCGACGCCTCGGCCTGGAGGGCCGCGAAGGCAGCGACCGCCCCGCGGCGGGAGTCGAGCTTCGCGCGCATCTCGCTCACCATCGGCTCGAGCTCGCGCAGCTCCTTCTCCAGCCGCTCGCGCATCTTGACGCTCATCGCGTCGGAGTCCCCTGCCAGCGACGCCCCCTGCGCCTTGAGCGACGCCAGTCGGCGGATGGCCTCGTCCACCTTGGCGGGGACACCGTCGATCTCGACGCGCTTGCGCGCGGCGGACTCGTCCAGGAGATCGATGGCGGCGTCGGGCAGCGCGCGGTCCTGCAGGTAGCGCTTCGCCAGCCGCACCGCGGCCACGATGGCCCCCTCGCCGATCTGCACGTGGTGGTGCGCCTCGTACCTGGACGCGATGCCGCGCAGGATCTCGGTGGCCTGCTCGAGGCCCGGCGCCTCGATGGTGAGCACGCTGAAGCGGCGGAGCAGCCCGGGGTCCCGCTCCTGCATCTTCTTCGCGCCGTCCACCGTGGTCGACGCGATGAGCCGCACCTCGCCCCGCGCGAGCAGCGGCTTGAGGAGATCGCCCACGCCGCTCCCCGCCGCTCCCTGGCCGAGCAGCGAGTCGATCCCGTTCACGTAGAGCAGCGTGTCGGTGGACCCCGACTTGATCGCGGCGATGACCTGGCGCAGCCGCTCCTCGATCTCGCCGCGCAGCTTGGCGCCGGCCACGAGCAGCCCGGTCTCCAGCTCGAGGATGCTCAGCCTGGCCAGGCTCTCGGGCACCTCGCCCGCGGCGATGCGCATCGCCAGCGCCCCGACGATGGCCGTCTTGCCCACTCCTGCGTCCCCCACGAGCAGCGGGTGGTTCTTCTGCCGGCGCTCGAGGATCTGCAGCACGCGTCGCACCTCGGCGTCGCGTCCGATGACCGGGTCGAACCCCTCGCGCCGCGCGCGCTCGACCAGATCGTGCGTGAAGCGCGCCAGTACGTCGCTGGCCGAGGGGCCGGCCGGCGTCACCTCGCGCGGCACGCTCTTGAGCGCCGCCATGTGGGGTCGCAGGCTGCCCGGCCCGAGCGTGAAGGCCTGGAGCACGGCCGCCGCCGCCCCGCGGATCTCCTGCGAGAGCGCGTTGAGCAAGTGCTCGACCTCGATGGTCCCCGAGGCCGCCTCCTTCTCGCCGCGCGCCAGCAGCTGGAGCATGGCGTTGGACAGGTAAGCGAGCCCGCCGGTTGTCCTGTTGATGCGCGCCAGCTGCGACTCGCTCTCCACGGCGACGTCGGCCGGATCGGCGCCGGCGCGCCGGAAGACCTCCTGCACCCCGCGGTCCCGCTCGATGGCGCGCGCCAGCAGGTGGATGGGCTCGACCTGGGCGTGCTTGCGCTCGTCGGCCAGGCTCTGCGCCCCGGCCACCAGCGCTTTCGCGTCCGGCGCGTAACGGTCGAGGTGGATGGTTTGCTCGGCGGCCATAGACTGGCGAAGTTAGCATGTCAAAGGTGGGCATCGAATGACCGACGTGAAGATCTACACGACGCGCGTCTGCGCCTACTGCATCGCCGCCAAGCGACTGCTCAAGGCGCGTGCCATCCCCTACCAGGAGATCGACGTCACCGGCGACGACGCGAAGCGCGCGTGGCTCGTCGAGACCACGGGGCGACGGACCGTGCCGCAGATCTTCATCGGCGACGAGGCCATCGGCGGGTACGACGAGCTCGCCGCCCTCGACAAGTCGGGGCAGCTCGCGGGCAAGCTGGGCGACGCGCAGGCATAGGAATCCCCTCGGCGGCAGCCGTTCCTGTGCTCCTGGCCTGCTCGACGTCGACCGCGCTTCGACGGAAGCGCCTTCGTCTTCGACGAATGTCGCTTCGACACCGAAGAAAGTGGCTTCACGTCGCACGAATGTCGCTTCGGCATCGGCGCAAGCGCCTTCGGCATCGCAGGAAGCCGCCTTTCTTGGCACGAAACGTCGCTTGGCCTGGACGAAAGCGACACGCGGGTCACGACACGTCGCTTTTCGTCGAACGGACGCCACGAACTCTCGAACAAGTGTCGACCGTGGAAGACCGAAAGCGCCCTTCGGTCGCACAAACGCGCCACCCGTCTCGATCGATGGCGCTTCTGCTCGAGCTCGAGCGACGTTCTCTCGAGCGAGCGACGCTTTCTCTCGAGCCCAGGCGTCCTTCGCAGCCACCGAAGCCACATCCGGTCGGATCGATGACGAAATCGATGCGATCGAAGCCGCTCGGGGTCGACTCGAAGCGTCCCCGGTCGTCCTGAAAGCGGCTGCCGCTCGGATCGACCGGGCTCCGCCGTGAGCTATCGCTGCAAGCGGCTCCGAAAAATGGCCCCCCTAATCAAGGGGGTCTAGGCCAGCGCGTCCACGAGCTGCGCCACGTCGCGCTCGGCCACGGAGCACAGGGCCACGCGCAGCGCCCCGCTTCCGCCCTTGCGGACCTGAGGCACGACGTAGACGCCCTTCGCCCGCATCGCCTCGGCCTTCTCGCGCGGGGCGTCGTGGAACACGGTCACGAAGAAGCCGCCCTCGTAGCGCGGGTAGCGCAGCCCGCGCTCCGTGGCGTGGCGGTTGAACGCGTCGACCCGCGCGCGCAGGATAGCCTGCAGCTCGCCCCTCTCCGCCGTGCAGGCTCGCGCCATCTCCGGGTCCGAGAGCAGGCGGGTGATCGCGCTCAGGCCGCCGCGGTTGCAGTTCGACCAGGTGCCGCGGCATGAGTAGCTGAGCGCCGATTCGGTGGCCCGTCGCTCGCCCTCGTCTCGCACGCACGCCACCAGGGCACCCACCCGCAGGCCGTAGTGCGTGAAGGACTTGCTCGCGCTCCAGGCGAAGAGCACCGTCGGTGCGGCCTCGCCCTGCATCAGCGGGCGAAGGTGGCGAAGGAACGCGCGCGGGTCCCGCGCGCCGTAGAGGAAGTACGCGCAGTCGACCAGCAGCGTCACGGGCCCTTCGGCCGCACGCGCCGCGACGCGATCGACCACGGCACGCCACTCGTCGTCGGTCATCGAGTAGCCGGTCGGGTTCTGGCAGGGATCGTTCAGGAACACGAGCGCGCGCTTCTGCGACCGGAGCTGGCGGCCAAGCTCCTGGTCGAACGCCGCCACGTCGAGCCCCCCGTCGGCGCGGAACATCTCGAAGGTCTCGAGCCTGCGGTCCGCCTCGTCGCAGAGCGTCTGGTACGGCCCCCAGAACCAGCTCGTCGTCAGGATGGCCTCCCCGGGCTCGAGGAAGTTGCCGATGGCATGACGAAGCGCCCCCGAGCCTCCCGGGGTGGCGACGGACACGGCGGTGCGGGCCAGCTCCGGCTCGCTGCCCAGCAAGTCCGCGACGACCGCGCGCAGAAACTCGGGTGTCCCGGCGATGGGGGCGTAGGTCGCCCACTCCACGGCTGGCACCTCGTGCACGGCACGCGCAGCGGTCGGGAGGATGGCGAGCTTGCCCTCGTCGTCGAGCAGCGCCCCCACCGTCGCGTTCACGATGAGCTCCCCCTTCTGCCGCCTCGCCGTCGCCTCCCGGTTGAGGGCGAAGATGGGATCGTCCGCGGGCCGGCCCTGGTGCGAGGGGATCAGGTGCATCCAGGGCTGCTTATCGTGCCGCTGCCAGTTTGTCACCGCGCATGCATCTGCCTCGGTCCGGCGCTGCCACGTTGGCCTGGACCGACCCCCACCGTGAGCCGAAACGCGCGAGGATCACGGGAAAAGCGGCATGGCACGAGCTATGCTGCATTCCCTTCGATGCTTCGCCGTTCGGCCCTGTTCCTCGCCTTCACCGCCACGGCGTTGCTCGTCCCATCTGCCGCGGGTGCCCAGACCATCTCACAGAGCGGCCAGGCCTACCCGAACCGCATCGTCAACGGCACCAACGAGGGGTACAGCACGAGGCCGCAGAACCTCAACCCGCTGGGCATCAGTTACCAGGACTGCATCTCGGACATGACGCTGCAGTTCAGCGTTACGCTGTCCGGCTTCACCGGGAGCGACACCCTCGAGGTCTGGGCGAGCCTCAACTCCGACTGCACGGCCAACACCGACCGCGGCATCGGGGCGACGGCCGCCGTGTGCTGGGGCCTCCGCGCAGGCAACATCGTCAACCCCGTCATCAACACGCCGCAGACCTACACCTTCAACGTCCGCGTGCAGGATCTGGTGGGGTGGCAGCAGGCTCCTCCCGCCCCGGGAGAGGCCGCCAACCCGCCTGCCCAGGGGCCGAGCGCGTGCAGCGCCCAGCCGACCTTCGCCGCCGTTCCGATGAACATCAACTTCCTCGCCATCGACGGCGATGGGAACTCGGACGGGACGCCCTACCAGTACCAGATCAACACCGACATGGTCGGGCCGCCTCCGCCGAGCGGCGTGGGCGAGACCGTGGGGGAGACCATCTTCAACGTCACGTGGACGGCCAACAGCGACTCGGACACCGCCGGCTACGACATCTTCATCGACCCCATCCCCGGGCAGGAAGGCAGCGAGACCGGCGTCTCGCTCGAGGCCGGGCAGAAGCTCATCTGTCCCGCCGAGTCCGGGACCAGCTCTTCCGACGCCACGACCGACGTCGAGGCCTCGACCGATGCCCTCGACGACGTGGTCGACAGCTCGCTGGACACCGGCGCGTTCGAAGCGTCGACGGCACCGCTGCCCTACGACGGCGGCTGCTACACCGTGAACACCGGTGGCGTACCCCCGACCTCGGTCAACGGCTACAACTGCAACGACTCCATCCTCGCGAGCGGCGTCACCCTGGACGGCGGGGCCGAGGGCGGAACCACCGTCGTCACCACCAGCGACGAGGGCGGCACCAGCGACGAGGCCGGCACGGTAGAGGAGGGCTCGGGCGGCATCTCGACCATCCCCTCCCAGTACATCTACAAGCAGAACCTGGGCTTCACGATCGCCGACAAGTCGGTGGGGAGCTACACCATCCAGGGCCTCATCGACGGCGTGACCTACACCGTCGTCGTTGCGTCGGTCGACGGGACGGGCAACATCGGGCCCCCCTCGCCCGAGGTCTGCGACTACCCTGCGCCGGTGCAGGACTTCTGGCAGAACTACGAGCAGGACGGCGGCGGCGCACCGGGCTTCTGCGCCCTCGAGACCATCGGCTCCGGCGGGACTTCTCTGGCGGGCGTCGGGTGCGTGCTCGGCCTGGCCGCCATCGCACGGCGCCGTCGAAGGAGGGTGCGGTGAAGCGCCTCGTCCTCGCCGCCGCGGCAGGCACCGCGGCGCTCGTCGTGGCCACCAGCGCGCGCGCGCAGGAGGACCGCCAGGAGGTCCTCAGCAGCCATCACAAGATGTACGAGTCGGCGCAGCACTTCGCCATCGAGCTCCGCTTTTCGCCCTTCACGCCCGCGGTGGACAGCAACCCATCGCTGCACGGCGCGACGCCCTTCGCGTCGACGCTCCACGACTCCTCGCGGCTGATGTTCCAGATGGAGTTCGACTGGCAGGCGCTGCGCATCCCGCACTTCGGCACGCTCGGCCCCGGCATCGGCGTCGGCTACACGAAGATGAGCGGCGACGCCCAGTTCGTCGTGCCTCACGGGCCCAACCAGATCACCAACTCGGGCGAGAGCACGTCCCTCGAGATCTTCCCGCTCTACGCGGTCGCCGTGCTGCGCGCCGACGTGGTGTGGCGCGAGCTCCGCGTGCCGCTCGTCCCCTATGCCAAGCTGGGGCTCGGGTACTCGATCTGGCGCGCCTCGAACACCGTCGGCACCTCCGACTACGCCGGTCAGGTCGGTGTGGGAGGCAGCCTGGGTACGGAGTTCGGGGTGGGGCTGGCCTTCAACCTGAACACCTTCGACGAGTACTCCGCGAAGAACTTCGACGAGTCGGTGGGCGTGAACAACACCTATGCCTTCGCCGAGTACACCCGCGCCGATCTCGACGGGCTCGGCGTCCAGGCGAACCCGATGCGTGTCGGCGGGCAGTCGTGGACCTTCGGGATGACCGTCGAGTTCTGACGTGGCAGGCGGCGCATGCGCAGACGCACCCTCGTTCCGCTCATCGGCGTCACCCTCTTGCTCTGCGCGTGGCTGCACGCACGTGGGGTCGCCGCCCTCATCGGAGGCGACCTCGCCGCCCCGCATCTCCACGTCCTGACCGAGGCACAGGCGTCGCCCGAGCCCGCAGCCCCTCGGTCCGCGGAGCCCATCCTCGCGCGCAACCCGTTCGACTCCGTCACCGGCCCCCTCGTCGGGGTCCCCGCCACGTCCGCCGTGCCTGGCGACCCGACGGATGCGATGGGGTCCTGCGAGGGGGTGCACGTCGTCTCGATCGTGGCCGCCGCCGATCCCGACTGGTCGCTGGTCATGCTGCGGGTGGCGGGCGAGCGCGAGGCGATCGTCCGCCGGCGCGGAGCGGAGGTCCTCGCCATCGGCGTGGACACGGTGGTGCTGGCGCGTGCCGGCAAGCCTTGCGTGGCGCGCATCTTCGCCCCGCCGACCGACGATCACGCGCAGCCCGCGCCCGCCGCCAACCGCAGCATCGTCCGCACGGGCCCGGACTCTTTCGCGCTCGACCGCAGCGCACGCGACGCGCTCATCGAGGGTGCCGGGGAGCTGATGCGCGCGGTGGCGGTGCGGCCCGAGTCGCAGAACGGCGAGGTGATCGGGCTCCGCATCGCGACGCTGAAGCCGGGCACCCCGCTCGATGCCCTCGGCGTCCGCGGCGGTGACGTGCTGCTCTCGCTCGACGGCACCCCGCTCATCTCCCCCGATACGATGCTGCAGGCCTACGCCCGCGTGCGGACCGAGGAGCACGTGCGCCTCGTGGTGCTGCGGGACGGACGGCAGCTCCAGCTGGACTACGAGGTCCGCTGAAGGCAGGGTGGCTGGACGATGCAGGTCCTGGTCACCGGAGGAGCGGGCTACATCGGCTCGCACATGGCGCTGGTGCTGCGCCGCGCTGGCCACGGCGTGATCGTGGTGGACGACCTCTCGACGGGCCACCGCGACGCCGTGCCTGCCGGCACTCCGCTGGTCGAGGCCAGCGTGGCCGATCCTGCCCGCATGGCCGACGTCCTGCGAACCCACCGCGTCGACGCCATCCTCCACTTCGCCGGTCGCATCCAGGTGGGGGAGTCCGTGCGCGAGCCGCGCCTCTACTACGAGGGCAACGTCGCCGCCGCCATCGCGCTCCTCGGCAGCGCCCTCGACGCGGGAGTCGGCTGCTTCGTCCTCTCCTCGACCGCCGCCGTGTACGGCGACCCGCTCCGCGTCCCCATCGACGAGGCCCACCCCACGTCGCCCATCAACCCGTACGGCGTCACGAAGCTCGCCATCGAGCGCATGCTGGAGGACTACGGGCACGCCTACGGCCTGCGCTGGGCTGCGCTTCGCTACTTCAACGCCGCCGGCGCCGACGTCGACGCGGGGCTCGACGAACGGCACGAGCCGGAGACGCACCTCGTGCCACTGGTCCTCGACGCCGCGCTCGGGCGTCGCGAGTCGGTCACCCTCTTCGGCGACGACTACGACACGCCGGACGGCACCTGCATCCGCGACTACGTCCACGTGCTCGATCTGTGCGACGCGCACCTCGCCGCGCTCGAGCGCCTGGTGTCGGGTGGGCAGGTCGGGGCGCTCAACCTCGGCACCGGCACCGGCCACTCGGTCATGCAGGTCATCGACACCGTGCAGCGCGTAAGCGGGCGCGAAGTGCGCGTGGTGCGCGGGCCTCGGCGGCCGGGCGATCCCCCCCGTCTCGTCGCTTCCCCCGACGCGGCCGCGCGTGTCCTCGGATGGCGCGCGACGCGTAGGTCCCTGGAGGAGATCGTGCGCGACGCGTTTCTGGTCCGGTCCGCCACCCACCGCTGATCGTCCGAGCCGCAATGGAGGCTGGCCGTAGGTTTGCAGTTTGCGCTGCACTGGACGCCGCGTCGTCCGCTTTGCTCAAGGACTTCGAGGAAGGTGTGCGGGCTGGGGTCCTCACCCCTGGATCGTCCGGCCCCCGGAAAGACAGGAGACCGTGGACAGCATCATCGTCCTGCCCCCGACACTGCTCGATGTGGCTCCCAGCCGCGCTGCTCCGCGTGCCAGCGTCGTTGCCCGACCTGCTCCTACCCGCCCTCTCTATGTGTACGGCGACTCGGCTCCCTTTCCTCTCGGGGTCGACTTCGTCGCCACCATCCGGGCGCTGGTGAAATGCGGCGTGTCCCTGATGAACGCACAGCACGCGATCGACTGCGCGCGGGCTCGCGTCACGGAGGCCGAGGAGCACATGCACGGGCTGAGCGCCGATCTGCGTGCGATGACCGACGCCGTGGACGCGGCGCTGGCCGCGCGCGGCCCCCTCAAGCTCCACGTGCGCGAGGTCGCCAACCGCATCGGGACCATGGCACGGAGCGCTGCGGCTGCGGAGGTTCGCCACGCCCAGGTGGGGCTCGACGCCACCCTGGTGCGCGCCGACAGGACCATGGGCGAGGCGCGAAAGTCAGCAGCAGTCGCCTGCGGAGAGCTGCTCGCGCACCACGACTTGCCGGGCGCGACGGCAGGCTTCCGCCTCTTCGCGAAGGAGGAGACCTACGGGGCCGAGGTGGTCATCGGCCTGCCCTGCGGCCTGCGCGCCACCTTCGAGGCGACCCTGCCGGAGGGGCACGCGTGGCGAGCGTTGCGGCGCGTGCGCGACGTCGCGGAGGGAGTGGTGGTCACCCTGCCGCGCGAGGTGGGCTGGCTGCGCAAGCGGGTCGAGCCCGTGATGGTGCGTCTCGACTCGCTCATCGTCCTCGGCGCGTCGCTGGAGGGCTCGCGCGGCGCGCTGCTGCTCGGCAAGAGCGAGCGCTCGGGGATCGCGCACGCCTTCGACCTGGACCTGTCGGCGGCGGCGCCCCGCGTGAAGTGGCGCAACGCCGAGGACACGACGGTGATCGATCTGGGCGCGCAGGACGCCGCCGGGATCGCGCGGTTGCTCCGCTCCATCGCGCAGTCGACCCGCGACGTCCTCGGCGCCCGGCGCGTGATGACGGAGGCTACCCTCGAGGGCCGGCCGCTCGGTGAGTGCGATCCTGCCGACACGTGCGCCCGCATCGTGGGCCTGGTCGCGGCCGACGTGCGCGAGATCGCGCGCCGTGCCGGGGCTCCAGGGGAGCTGGTGCTTCGCCGCAACGTCGACTCCGGTCATCGCGACGAGGTCTTCGTCACCGCCGCCGAGCTCCTCGAGCAGATCGAGACGCTGCCGCCGTCCCTGCGCCGCGTGTTCGGCCCTCTGGAGCTGACCGGCAGGCCGCGCAGCCCGCGCGCGCCGGCTCGCTCCCTGGCCACCTACGAGGAGATCAGCGCATGCGAGATCCTGCCCCAGGCCTGAGCGCCGGTCGGCGTCCCCGGCGCCTGCCCGAGCCCGACCCTCTCTCCCGCACGGGCGAGCGCGCCCGCGTCGCCCGCGACCAGCTCGCCCGCGCCCGCGAGCACCTCGAGGTCGCGAGCAAGCGGCTGCAGCGAGCGAAGGGCCGGAACAACCCCGAGTGAGGGTACGCCCGGACGGATTCGTTCCGAACCGTCCTTGCCACCCGGCGAGGGCGGAGAAGACTGGAACCGTCCGGCCGTTCGCCTCGCCATCGGCGAGGTAGTACGCCCGGACGGATTCGAACCGCCGACTTGTGGCTTCGAAGGCCACCGCTCTATCCAGCTGAGCTACGGGCGCGAGACGCTCCCGACCTATCACGCGAGCCTCCCGCCGTCACGACGCCTCGGGCTTGCCCGGCAATGCCCGGCCGACCACCTTGACGGCTCGGTCCCCCACGGCCTACCTGTCGGGCGTGCGTCCAGCCCGCGCTTCCGAGCCGCCGTCGTCGCGCCGGACGCTGGCGTCGCTCCGCGCGCGGTTCACCACTCCTACCCCCATCGAGGCCCCCGAGGTGTACGGCCGCGAGGCCATCGCCCGCATCGTGCGTGCGCTGCCGCCGCTCGAGCGCGTCTACTCCCTCGTGCGCTTCTCCATCCTGCGGCCGAAAATCCTCAGCGTCATGGATCTGCTGCTCACCGACGAGGGGCGCATCCTCGACGTGGGGTGCGGGTTCGGGCTCTTCGCGGCGTACTTCGGCCAGACCCATCCACGCCGCCGCATCGTGGGCGTCGATCCCAGCGGGCGGCGCATCGGCATCGCGCGGGGCGTGGCCGGGCGGCTCGGCCTCCGCGAGCACTCGTTCGTCGAGGGCGACGTGCGCGACGCGGACCTCACCGGCCCCTTCGACGCCGCCTACGTCCTCGACGTGATGCACCACCTGCCCGTCGACGACCAACGTCGCGTCCTCGAGCGTCTGCGCGATCTCCTCGCTCCGGGTGGCATGCTGCTGGTGAAGGACATCACCACCGAGCCCCGCTCGGGTCTGCTCTTCACCGAGGCCCTCGACCGCCTCATGGTCGGCTGGAACGAGCCGCTGGCCTACCGGCACCACCGCGAGTGGAGCGAGATGCTGACCGACCTCGGCTTCAAGGTGCGCATGGTCCGCGTGCCGGACGTGCTCCCCTACCCGCACGTGGTCATCGCCGCGACCAGGCTCTGACCGCGACGTGTGGCTACAGGCGCCCGCGCATCGCCGAGTAGCGCAGCTTCCACACCATCCCGATGGCCTCGACGAAGATGCGGCGGCTCATCTTGGAGCGCCCCGCGGTCCGGTCGACGAACACGATGGGGACCTCCTTCACGCGCATGCCGTGAAGGACTGCTCGGTATGTCATCTCGATCTGGAACGAGTACCCGTTGGAGCGGACCTCCTGCAGCGCGATGGCCTCGAGGGCGCGCCGTGTGAAGGCCTTGTAGCCGCTCGTCAGGTCCTTCACGGGTAGCCCCAGGATCGTACGCGAGTAGAGGCTGCCCCCCTTGGAGATGAAGTGACGCCCCAGGCCCCACCCCTCCACGCCGCCACCCAGGATGTTGCGCGACCCGATCACCACGTCGTACCCCTCGTCGAGGGCGCGCACGAAGTCGGGCAGGTAGCGGACGTCGTGGGAGAGATCGGCGTCCATCTCGAAGAACCGGTCGTACCCTTCCGCGAGCCCGCGCGTGAACGCCTGGACGTACGCGGTCCCCAGCCCCTGCTTTCCTGCGCGGTGCAGTACCCGGATGTGCCCGTCCTTCGCCGCCAGCCCATCCGCCAGCTCTCCCGTCCCGTCCGGGGAGCCGTCGTCGACCACCAGGATGTCGGCCTCGGGGAGCGCACCGCGCACTGCGTCGACGAAACGGACGAGGTTGTCCTTCTCGTTGTAAGTAGGCGTCACGACGAGGGTGCGGGGCATGGAGCGCGCGACCCTAGCCGACCTTCGCGGCCTCGTCCAAGTTGCCTCTGACGGCCACGGCGGCCGCCCTGTAGGATGGCATCGTGGCTACTCGGTCGGAAACCGCGCGCGCCTCCGACGCCCGCCTCGCGGTCGTCGAGGCCAGCCTCGCGCGCGAGATTCGCGTCAGCAAGGCGCTCCGCGAGGTCGGCACCGCCCTCGGGACGACGCTGGACCTCGACCAGCTGCTCGAGCTCATCCTCGACAAGATCACCGAGGCGCTCGAGGCCGATCGCGCCACCCTGTACCTGCTCGACGAGGCCAACGACGAGCTGGTGTCCCGCATCGCACACGGCCGCGACGTCCGGTCCATCCGCCTGAAGATCGGGCACGGCATCGCCGGGACGGTGGCCCGCACGGGCAAGGCGCTTCACGTGGGGGACGCATACAAGGACCCGCGCTTCAGCCCCGAGTGGGACATGCTCTCGGGCTACCGCACGCGCTCCATCCTCGCCGCGCCGATGAAGAACCACCTCGGCAAGACCATCGGCGTCGTCCAGGTGCTCAACAAGAAGGCAGGCGACTTCACCGACGACGACGTGGAGATCCTCGCCGCCCTGGCCACCCAGGCGGCGGTCAGCATCGACAACTCGCGCCTCTTCATGTCGGTGACGCAGAAGAACATCCAGCTGCTCGACACCAAGCAGCAGCTGGAGCATCGCGTGCGGGATCTCAAGCTGCTGTTCGATCTGGAGCGCGCGATGGCACGCGGGCAGTCCCTGGAGGAGCTGTCCATGGCCGTGCTGGGCGAGGCCATGCGCGCGTGCGAGGCGCGCATGGGGGCGGTCGCCCTGCGCGACGCCGAGGCGCGCACCGGGACGCTCTACTTCATCGACGAGCGCGCCAAGAAGATGAAGCGGGTCCCCTACCCGGACGACGCGGGCCTCATCGGCTGGGCCATCCGCAACAACGAGGTGCTGGTCACCAGCGACGCCGAGAACGACTCCCGCCGCGATCCGGCCTTCGACGAGCGGCTCGGCGCTGTGGCCGTGAAGACCGCCATCGCGGTGCCGCTAGAGGGCGAGGAGGAGGCGCCCATGGGCGCCATCGCCATCTACAACAAGCGCGCGGGGCGCCCGTTCACCGAGGAGGATCGCGAGCTCTTCGAGCTGGTCACGGCCAACGCGTCCACCGCCATCCGCCTCCAGCTGTCCCGCGAAGCGCGCGAGCGCGAAGAGCGCCTGACCACCATCGGACGGCTGCTCTCGGGCGTCATCCACGACCTGAAGACTCCGCTGACCGTCATCAGCGGCTACGTGCAGCTCATGCAGAACTCGGACGACTCCGAGCAGCGCCATCGCTACGCCGAGCTGGTGCTCCGCCAGTTCGACCTCATCGGGGCCATGCAGCGCGAGGTGCTCGAGTTCGCGCGCGGCGAGAAGAGCGTCCTCGTTCGGAAGGTGTACCTGCAGAAGTTCTTCGACGACGTCCGGGACCAGCTCGAGGCGGAGCTCGGGCGGCGCGGCGTCGAGCTCGTGGTGGACGTGCAGGAGCGCGGGACCGCCCGCTTCGACGAGGGCAAGATGCTGCGCGTGGTGCACAACCTCGCGCGCAACGCCGTCGAGGCCATGGGGCAGAAGGGCGGCAAGTTCGTAATCAAGGTGACGCGCGACAAGGAGGACAACGCCTTGGTGGTGAGCTTCTCAGACACCGGGCCGGGCATCCCCAGAGAGATCGAGCACCGGCTCTTCCAGTCGTTCGTCACCAGCGGCAAGAAGGGCGGCACCGGCCTCGGCCTCGCCATCGTGAAGAAGATCGCCGAGGAGCACGGCGGCACCATCCACGTGCAGAGCTCGGGGCGTGGGGCGACGTTCAAGCTCCGCCTCCCCCAGCCGTGAGCCCGCGCCGCGGGTCGGTGGGGCTGGTCCTCGCAGCGCTGCTGTTGACCGCCGGGGTCCGCGCGGACATCCCGCTCCCGCCCTGGGTCGGGGAGGGCGACATCCCGCTCGCACCTTGGGCGCGCTCGGTGGCGCCCAGACCCGGGCAGGGGCACCGCGCGGGGGACCTAGTACTCTACCAGGACGCCAGCCGGGCCGCCGGAAAGCGCGGGATCACCGCGCCGGGGGCGACCCTGCCCATCTTCGGGGCCCGGCACGCGGGCGGCTGCACCGGCTCGTGGTGGCTGGTGGGGCCGCTGGCCTGGACGTGCTCCGACGACGGCGTGCTCCTCCCGGACGAGCCGCTCGCGCCCGAGCCCACCGTCCACCTCGACGGCCTGCTGCGTGAGTACTTCTTCGTCGCTCACCAGGGCGCCAGTGCCTACGCCGACCTCGACTCCGCCGACGAGGGCGCGCCCGACCGGGAGCTCGAGGGCGGGTGGGGCGTCGCAGTGGTCGAGCAGCGAGCCTCGCCCGGCGGCGAGCGGTGGGCGCACACCAGCAAGGGGCTGTGGATCGCGCTCCGCGACCTCGGTGCGGCACGCCCGTCGCTCTTCCACGGCGAGCACCTTGACCCGGGCGATGGGCCGCTCGATCTCGCCTGGGTCCTGGCCGAGCGCGGTGCCGTGTGGGACACCCCGGCACCCAAGGCGAAGTCCACGAATGGCAGGGCCCGTTTCGAGGTCGTGCATGTGCACGAGGAGAGCGGCGCTTACGTCCGGGTGGGCGAGGGGTGGATGCTCTCGCGCGATCTCGCGCGACCCCACCGGGCTCCGCCGCCGGCGGAGGTGAACCACCCGGACGAGCGGTGGATCGACGTCGAGCTCTCCAGCCAGACGCTGGTCGCCTACGAAGGGACCCGCCCCGTGTTCGCCACCCTGGTCTCGACCGGACGGGGCCCCGCAGGGACCGAGGCCGCGACGCCGCCGGGCGTGCACCGCATCTGGGTGAAGCTGCTCGCCTCCGACATGGACAACGTGGAGCGGGACGACGTGGACACGCATTACTCGCTGGAGGACGTCCCCTACGTCCAGTTCTTCGACCACGCCGTCGCCCTGCACGGCACCTACTGGCACCGCGACTTCGGCCACGTGAAGAGCCACGGCTGTGTCAACCTGGCTCCGCTCGACGCGCGGTGGCTCTTCGACTTCACGGGTCCGCGCCTGCCGGCGGGCTGGGTGGCGGCCTACCCGGCCGGGCAGGGCGTCGACCCGGGCACGGTCGTGCGCGTGCGCTAGGGCCGTGTGGACCACACGGCACGCCTAGTCGACCTTCCGGAGCCCGGCGTGAGAGACTAGTCCGCCATGGTGTCGGTCCTGAGCGCCGTGCGCGATCTGGTGCGCCTGCGCGAGATCTCGAGCGTGCTCGTGCGTCACGGGTTCGGCGAGGTAGTCTCGCGGGCCGGCTTCGGGCGCACGCGCAAGGACGGCGCAACCTCGCAGCGCGGCCAGAAGGTCAAGGCCAGGGTCGCCGAGGGTGTGGCGGAGGCGCCGGAGATCTCGCCCGAGGAGGAGGAGAAGGGGGAGGACGAGAAGAAGCGCATCTCGATCCACGAGCGGGCGCGACTCGTGCTGCAGGACCTGGGCCCCAGCTTCATCAAGCTGGGGCAGATCGCCAGCACGCGCGCGGACGTCCTGCCGGCAGAGCTCATCACCGAGCTGAAGAAGCTGCAGGACGACGTGCCCGGTGTGCCGTTCGAGCAGATCAAGGCCGTGATCGAGGCCAGCCTGGGCGCGCCCCTCGGCGACATCTTCGTCCGCTTCGAGGAGAAGCCCCTGGCCACCGCCAGCATCGGCCAGGTGCACCGAGCCGTGCTGGCCACCGAGGAGGGCGAGCAGCAGGTGGTGGTCAAGGTCCAGCGGCCCAACGTCGCGACCACGGTCATGCGTGACCTCGAGCTCTTGCACATGATGGCGGCGGCCATCGAGCGCGCCATCCCCGACTCGCGCATCTACTCGCCCATCGGCCTCGTGCAGCAGTTCGACCGATCCATCACCACCGAGCTCAACTTCACGACCGAGGCCGAGAACGCCGAGCGCTTCGCCCAGAACTTCGCGGGCCAGGAGCGGGTGCGCTTCCCGCGCGTGTTCAAGCAGGCCTCCAGCAAGCACGTGCTCACCCTCGAGTTCTTCGATGGCAAGAAGCTCGACCGCGCCGTGGAGGAGGGGGCCAGCGGCAAGTCCATCGCCAAGCTCGCGACCGGGATCATCATCAAGATGATCTTCGAGGACGGGTTCTTCCACGCCGACCCGCACCCGGGCAACGTCATCATCATGGGCCCGAACGAGGCCCCCATCGCGGGCATGATCGACCTGGGGATGGTGGGGCGCCTGTCGCCCGAGCTCCGGGACCGCACGGTCGATCTCATGGTGGCGGCCGTCCGCAAGGACATGCCCGGTGTGGCCGACGCGCTCTACGCCATCGGCAGGCCCACCAAGAAGATCGACATGCGCGAGTACCGCGCCGAGGTCGAGATGCTGGCCGAGAAGTACCTGGGCAAGCCGCTCAAGGAGATCGAGCTCTCCGCGATGATCCGGGATCTGGTCCAGGGCGCCATCAAGTACGGCCTGGAGATCCCGACCGACTTCATGCTGGTCGGCAAGGCGCTGATGACCGTCGAGGGCATCGGCAAGCAGCTCGACCCCGACCTCGACGTGTTCGGAGAGACCGCGCCGTACTTCCTCGACATCCTGCGCAAGCGCTACTCGCCCCAGCGCCTGGGCAACGAGCTGTGGCGTGGCGTGGAGCAGCTATCACGCGCCGGCTACGACATGCCCATGCAGGCGCGCGAGGTCCTCGAGGACCTCCGCCTCGGCCGCACGACGGTGCGCACGGAGGACCCAGGGCTGCCTCCTGCCGCGGACCGGCTGGGACGGCGCATCTTCACGGGCCTCACTACCGCGGCGCTCATCGTCGGCGGCGTGTCGCTCCTGCACGACGAGAAGCACGACTCCCTCGGGACCGTGCTGCTCGTCGCCGCGGCGCTGATCTGGCTGGCTCACATCGCCAGGGATCTGCGCCGCGGGACCTTCAAGCGCTAGGCCTACTGACCCGTGGTGAGCCTGGAGACGGTCTCCAGCGAGATGCTGCGGAGGAAGATGGCGACGACGAACGCGAGGAGCACCAGCGACTCGATGAGCGCCAGGCCGAGGATCATCGGCGTCTGGATGCGGCTCGCGGCGCCCGGGTTGCGCGAGATGCCTTCGAGCGCTGCAGCGGCCGCCTTGCCCTGACCCAGTGCGCCGCCGATGACACCCAGGCCGATGGCGAGGCCCATGCCCACCGCGGCCCATGCCTTCACGTCGAACGCATTGGTGCCGGCCTTCTCTTCCTGGGCGAACGCCATCACCGGCAAGATGAAGGTCGCAGCGAACGAGAACGCCGCGAGAGCGAGCTTCTTCGGGGTCGACATCGTCAATGGCTCCTTGTGGTTTCCGTCGAGTTCGGCTTCTGATCGCCGGGCGGCCCTCTTAGTCGCTTTTCTGGCGAGTGGCTAGGGCCCCAGCGGGGTTTTGGCCACCGGCCAGCGCCCCGAAAAGTTTTCGCGGTCGCGGTCTCAGTGAGCCGCCGCGTGGGCGCCTTCCGTCGCGCCGTGGGCCTCGTGTTCCTCGTGCTCCGTCGCCAGCGAGATGTAGATCGACGTGAGAAGGCAGAACACCATCACCTGGATGACGACGACCAGCGTGCCCAGGACGAGCACCGGCACCGGCACGAAGAGCGCCACCATCCCCATGACGATGGTGACCAGCAGGTGGTCCACCGCCATGTTCAGCATGAGACGGACGCTGAGCGTGAGCGGGCGGATGCACAGCGACACCAGCTCGACCACGAAGAGCAGGATGTTGACGGGGATGCCCCACCACCCGATGTACGGCCCGAAGAGGTGCGTGATGTGCCCGAGGCCGTTGGCCTTGAAGCCGTAGTAGTTGAACATCACGAACACGCAGAGCGCGCAGCCCAGGGTGATGTTCCAGCTCGAGGTCGGCGGCGAGAACCCGGGGATGAGGCCGAGGGCGTTGGAGAAGAGGATGAAGCAGGCGAGCGACCCGACCAGCGGGAAGTACTGCTTGGCCCGCTTGGGCCCCATCATCTCCTTCATCGTGTTGTACCAGTAGCCGATGTACACCTCGAAGAAGGTCCGCGTCGTGAGCCTGGTCTCAGGGATGACCGACGCGTCGTAGTTCGTGATCTTCGTCCGCACGCCGAAGGCCAGGGCGACGAGCAGCACCATGATGACGAGGCTCGCCAGGAGCGGCTCTGCGCCGTGCGCCGTCACCGGCTGACCGGCCAGCGACCTCCCGAAGGCGCTCATGTTCTGGCCCAGCGCCGGGAACCGCGCGAGAAGATAACTGAAGAAGGTGGTGTGCTCGGGCATGCGGGATACCTAGGGTCAGTCCTCGTCCGACGCCGCTCTATCGCTCACGAGCGAGCCGATGGCAATGCCGATCGGCAGGGAGCAGAGCCCGACCACCATGGCCAGGGGCGACACGACCCCGTGACGCATGAGCAGCCATACCACGGCGACCACCCCCACCATCTTCACCATGCCCACCAGCACCCAGCCCGCCCGGCCCTGCCGCTCCGCGCTCTTCCGGTCGCGCGGGAGAATCGACGCGATGACCCGCGCGAGGACCCACAGGTTCCCCGCCGCCAGCCCGGCTCCGACAGCCACGGAGAAGGCCGCCCAGACCCCCGACAGCGCCAGCGCAGCCGTGGACAGCACGGCGCCGGTGATGGCCACCCCACCGATACACCGCCGCATCCGCGAGTCGAGGACGGGCACCTCAGCTGGGTTTGTCATGGGGAGGCGTGTCCTTTCCACCCGGGACATCGTCCGGCTTGTGTAGCCAGGTCTCGTCCACCGTCCAGTGGCTTCCCTGCGGATCCTTCGCCTCCGCGATCTCGACGTCCTTCTGCATCCGCTTCGCCGCCTGCACCAAGGTCCGCACTCCGACCGCCACCCCGAGCGCTCCCCCGATGAACATGCCGTAGTCGTGGCCTCCGAAGTAGCGCCCGTCGAGCCAGTGCCCGAGGCCTCCTAGGAGGAGCATGGCCAGGATCAGCTCGATCCCCACCCCCCCATAGCGCCCCATCTCGTTGTACGGCTTGGCCATGCGCAACCCCTGGGCGTCGCCTATCATTGTTGCGTGAGAGTTCTTCTATCCACGAGCTTAGTCTTCGCCCTCGGTTTGGCGACCTGCGGCACGGTGTGGGCCCAGGAGCTCCAGCCGCTGCCTCCGCCCCCGAGTCAGCCACCACCGCCCGCGCCGCCGCTGCTGCCCCCTCCCGAGGCAGCACCGCCATCCGGCCAGCCCGCGCCACCCGTCCTCTACGGTCCCGCGCCGCCGCCGGTGCAGTACGTCTACGTCGCGCCGCCGCCGGCCGGCTACGTCATGTCCAGCGCCGACTACATCCACGCGCCTCGCTACGCGCTCTGGATGGGGGCGCGGCTGGGTGTCCTCGCCTACGGCGGCAGCATGTACCAGAACCCCAGCGGCTACGACGAGACCACGGGGAACTTCCTCACCAACGGCCTGGCGCTCGAGCTCAACGTGGGCGCGCGTATCGAGCGCCGGTACATCCCGTACCTTGTGGTCGAGCTGGGGCTCGTGGGTCCGGGCCATCGATTCGAGCAGACCTCGACCTCGGCGGGGACGTCGTTCGTCGGCATCGGGCTGCGACTGCTCGCCGGTAACGTGGACAACGTCTCCTTCGCCAGCGAGCTGTCGTTCGGCTTCCGCAAGATGCAGGTATCCAACGACTCGGGCACCTGGTCGGCGACCGGCTTCGAGTTCCTGCGCCTCGGGCTGGGCGCCGAGATCCGCCTCACGACGCACTTCACGCTCACGCCCATGCTCACCATCTCGGGGGGGACGCTCACCGACACGAGCGGGAGCATCAACTTCGGCCCGAACCAGGGCGACGGGCAGACCGGGACGCCGGATTACGTCAACCATGGGCAGATCCCCTCCAGCGCGCAGGCGCCCTACGCCGCCTTCGTCATCGGCTGCGGCGCCCACTTCGACCTGCTCGGCAAGTAGGCGCGGTCAGCCGACGCGCGCCGCCTGCGCGGCGCGGTCAGCCAGCACCCGCTCCAGCACGGGGCGAAGGGCGGCGAACGCCTGGGCGCGGTGGCTCACGCGGTTCTTCTCCGCGTCGTCCAGCTCGGCCATGGTCGTCTCGGTCTTGCCGACGACGAACAGTGGATCGTAGCCGAAGCCGCCCGAGCCTCGCGGCGTCCGCGTGATCGTCCCCTCGCAGGTCCCTTCCACCAGCCGAGGCTCGCCCCCGGCCGTGAACGGGTCGATCAGCGCCAGCACGCAGCGGAAGCGCGCCCTGAAGCCCTCCTTGTCCGCCGGGTCGCCCAGCGCGTCGAGCGCCGCGAGCAGCGCTGCGTTGTTCTCGGCGTCGGTGGCCCTCGGGTGCGCGAAGCGGGCGCTCCGCACGCCCGGGCGTCCCTCCAGCGCGTCGACCTCCAGGCCCGAGTCGTCGGCGAGCGTCAGCATCATCGTGGCGTGGGCGACGGCGCGGGCCTTCTTCACCGCGTTGTCGGCGAACGTGGCACCGTCCTCCACCACAGTGGGCGGCTCGCGCAGCACCTCGGCCACCGAGCGGACCTCCACCCGGAGCCCCGAGAGCAGCGCCCGCAGCTCCTCCAGCTTGCCCTTGTTGGTGGTCGCCACCACCAGCGTGTCGGTGTACGCCACGTCCCGCGCTCCCTTCACCGTGCGACGATGAGCGTAGCGAGATCCACCCCCGCGCGCCCCAGCGCCTCGCGCTGGAGCTTGCCCAGCGTCTCGATGCCGCCGAGGGCCAGGTCGACCATGGCGTCGACCTCGCGCCGCTCCACCGGCTCACCCTCGGCCGTTCCCTGAATCTCCACGATCTTGCCGCTCGCCGTCGCCACGACGTTGAGGTCGACGCGTGCACGAGAGTCCTCCACGTAGCAGAGGTCGAGCGCGTGCCCGAGCTTCTCGACCATGCCCACGCTGATGGCGGCGATGGGCTCGCGCAGCGCGCGCGCCTTGACCTTGGCGAGGGCCAGGGCCAGCGCCACGAACCCGCCCGTGATCGAGGCCGTGCGCGTCCCGCCGTCGGCCTCGAGCACGTCGCAGTCGATGGAGACCGTGCGGACCCCCAGCTTCTCCATGTCCACCGCGGCGCGGAGCGCGCGACCGACGAGGCGCTGGATCTCCTGCGTGCGACCGCTGGGCGCCTTGCCTCGTCCGTCACGCTCCTGTCGCCGCGGGTTGGCGCGCGGGTGCATCTGGTACTCCGCCGTCACCCAGCCCTGGTTCTTTCCCTCGAGGAACGGCGGGACCTTTTCGTCCACCGAGGCGGTGCAGAGCACCACCGTGCCGCCTGCGCGGTATAGCACCGACCCCTCCGAGGGGCGGTGGAAGCCGAGGATCATCTCGACCGGTCGGAGAGCGTCGAGGGCGCGGCCATCGGAGCGGGGCATGGGATGATGCGCTTCTAGCACAGGACGCTCAGTGAATGGCCTCGGCCCCCGCCGGCAACTTCGTGCTCCTGGCCGGCGCGATGGGTAGGGCGATGCGGAAGCGCGTCCCTCCTCCCTCCCGCCGCTCGCAGGTGACGCTGCCGCCGTGGGCCTCGACGATGTGGCGAGTGATGGCGAGGCCCAGGCCGGTCCCCTCGCCCTTGGTCGAGAAGAACGGGTCGAAGACGCGCGCGCGGATCTCGTCGGGGATGCCGCCCCCGCGATCCTCCACGTCGATGACCACGCTCATCCCCGCGCCGTGCACGCGCACTCCGATGGGGCCGCCCTCCGGCATCGCCTCGCGCGCGTTGCGCAGCAGGTTGAGCAGCGCCTGCCGCAGCTGGGCCTCGTCGAAGAGCGCCGGGCGCAGGTCCGGCTGCACCTCGATGGTGACCGCACAGCGCGCCTGCTCGATCTCTGGGCGCGCGAAGGCCACGATCTCGCGCACCGCCGTCGCCACGTCGTCGGCCTCCATGCGTGGCTGCGGCAGGCGCGCGACGCGCAGGTACTCCTCGCTCAGATGCTCGAGGCGCTGCACCTCGCGCTGGATGGCGGTGAGCAGGTTCTTCACCTCGGCCGTGTCCCCGCGCGTGATCTCCTCCTCAAGCAGCTCGACGTTGAGGCCCATCGCCGACAGCGGGTTGCGGATCTCGTGCGTCACGTGCGCCGCCATCTTCCCGATGGCCGCCAGCCGCTCGTTCGAGAGCGCCAGCGCCTGGGCGCGCGAGAGGCCGGCCACCATCTTCTCGAACCCGGCCTCGAGCTGCCCGATCTCGTCGTCGCTGGGGGCGACCTCGCGCGCCTGCAGGTCGCCCCGCGCCACCGACCGCGCGCGCTCGGTGACCCTGGCCAGCGGCGCGAGCAAGCGGCGCACGTGGAGCGAGACCACGAGGCCGACTGCCAGCGTGAGCGCGGCCAGCACCGCCAGCGCCCAGATGGATCGCAGCTCGCGCTCCCGCGCTGCGCTGGAGAGGGCGTCGATGGACGCCGAGACGCGCCCCGCCAGGACCCGCAGGCGCCGGTCGGCGTCGTGCTCCAGCGCGCCCAGAGACACGATGGTGCGGTTTATCCCGTCGCGGTCCCCGCTGGCGATGGCCGCGTACAGGCGCTCGAAGAGCGCGGGATCTCCCTCGAGCAGGCCCTCGATTCCGTCGAGCTCCGCCGCCAGGTCCCGCGCGAGCCCGCGTGTCGACTGGCTCCCGACGTCACGCAGGGTCTGTGTCATGGCCAGGCGCGTCTCGACGAACATCGTCCGGCGCGCGCCCACCAGCGTCTCCAGCAGCGCCCGCGTCGAGCCTGGCTCGCGCTCGTCGGGGATGCCGTCCACCAGCGTCGAGAGCGTGGTCTGCGCCGCGCGGAGCTGCGCCAGCCGCATGGCCACTGGGACGTACCCGCGGGCGAGCTCCACGCTGTCGTCGGCCGCGCGCTGCTGGGCGACGATGCCCCAGCCGAGGGTCGCCGCGAAGGCCACCACCGTGATCGCGAAGGACGCAAGCACGCGCCGCGCGATGGTGGAGCGCGGCTTCTCGAAGCTGTCGCGGCTGGAGGGGGTCAAGCCCCGAGAAGGCTAGTCGACCTCGGGCCGCCGTGCCTGTCTCAGGGGCAACCGTTGATGCAGTCGTTGTACTGCGTGCACTGCGGATCCGCCGCGCAGCTCGATGCGATGGCGCCGGTGGTGGGGTCACACTGCGCCCCGCTCGCGACGTAGGTGTCGAAGCAGTTGTTGCACTTGTTCGACGTCACGTCGCCCGGCGTGCCGCAGTAATCGTCGGCCGCTGCGCACGCGGTGGCGCATGGGGCGTTGCTGCCGTTGCACAGGCAGGCCGCGATGTAGTTGAAGAAGTCCTGGGTGCCGGTCGCGTACGTCGTCTGGCAGCAGTCGCCGCACTTCGTCGCCGACTGCTTGTCGCACGTGGCGTTGCCCCCACTGCTACTGCCGGAGCTCGAGCCGCTGCTGCTCCCGGAGCTGCTGCCGCTGCTCGAGCCCGAGCTGCTCCCGGAGGACGACCCGCTGCTGCTGCCCGAGCTGGACCCGCTGCTGCTGCCGCTCGAGCTGCCGCTGCTCGACCCGCTGTCGTCCCCCGCGTCCTCGCCGCTGCTGCTGCCGCCGCTGCTGGACCCGCTGCTGGAGCTCTCGCCGCTGCTGCTGCCCGAGCTGGACCCGCTGTTCGAGCCGGTGTTGCCGGAGGAGGACCCGCCGCTGCCACCGCTGCCGCTGCCACCGGCGTCCGTGAGGTAGAGCCCCGTGGCCGGCGGTCCGCCGTTCGCGCAGCCGACACCATAGACGGCCAGCGGTATCGCCACGAGCGTCAGTCCCTGTAGAGCGTGATTCCAGCGCACTGCGTTCCTCCCCGGTTCAGCCGGCGCGCATACATTGGATCAGAACGGTGACGGAGGCGAGGACGGAACCGCTACTCGAGCATGCACTGGAAAAGTGCAAGCGTGCAGGAACGCTGGGTCTCTTGCGCCCTCCGCCATGCCTCTCCACACTCCCTCCCCTCCTCGGCGCAGCCCCGTGATGCCACCTGACGAGAAGGACCCGCCCGCGCCACAGCCTGCCCTTCCTGCGCTGACCCGCGTAGCGCGTGTCGGGCTGCTCGCCGTCCTCGAGGCCACGTCGGCGGGCCTGGCGGTGTGGGCGCTGTCCGCGCACGCGCAGCTGCCTCGCTACGCGCGCGACAACGGGCTCGGGTGGGAAGGCCGTCGCTTCGTCTTCTACGACATGGGGGCCGGGCTCGCGGTGGCGGCGGCCGTAGTCGCGGCGCTGGTCGCCTGGAAGCGCCGCGAGGCGCTCGCCGTCGTCGAGCGGCTGGCGCGACGTCTCTCTCCGCTGGCGCTCTCGGGGCTCGCGCCCTTCCTGTTCGACGCGCGCCTCTGGACGGACTGGCCGCTGGTCTTCTTGCCGCTCGCGGCGCTCTTCGGGTCCGGCGCGTGGGCGTCCGCGCACGTCGTGCTCACGACACCTCCGGCGTTCCCGGCGCTGCGGGCCCGGTGGGAGGCGCTGCTCGCGCGTACGAAGCGGCGCGCCGCCCTACCGGCAATCCGCGTGGACGGACCGCTGGTCGTCGTGGTCGCGGCAGCGTGCGCATACGCCATGTACTTCGCGACCATCACGATCGCCGCCCACCGCAACCTCCACACCTCCGCCTTCGACATGGGGCTCGAGGACAACCTGATGTGGAACCTCGTGCACGGCGGCCCTCTTTTCCACTCGGGGCCCTTCAGCGGCCCGACCGGCTCGCACCTGTCCAACCACGCCACGTTCTTCTCGTACGTGCTCGCGCCGCTCTACCGCGCGGCGCCACACCCCGAGACGCTGCTCGCCGTCCAGGCCACGCTCATGGGAGCGGCCGCCGTCCCCCTGCACCTGTACGCCCGCCGCCACCTCCCGCGCTGGACCTCCGCGCTCGTCGCGCTCCTCTACCTCGCCTACCCGGGTCTGCACGGCGCCAACCTCTACGACTTCCACTATCTGCCGCTCGGGGTGGTCTTCGTCTGGCTGGTGCTCTACGCCGTCGAGGCGCGGCGCCACGCGCTGACCGTCGTGGCGGCGGTGCTGGCGCTGTCGGTGCGGGAGGACGTGGCCTTCTGCGTCGGCGTGCTGGGGGTCTTCTTCGTCCTGCGCGGGGAGGCCGTGCGGCGCGGGGCACTGCTCGCCCTCGCGGGAGGCGGGTACTTCCTCGTCATGAAGCTGGGCGTCATGCCCCGCTTCGCGGCCGGCCACGAGTCGTTCCTCAACCAGTACTCGGGGCTGCTGGGGCCGGAGCAGAAGGGCTTCGGCGGCGTGCTCGAGACCGCGCTGGGCAACCCTGTCTACACCGGGCACGTGCTCTTCGAGCAGGACAAGCTGGTCTACGTGCTGCAGCTGCTCGTGCCCGTGCTGTTCGTGCCCCTGACGAGGCCCATCGGCATCCTGCTCGTCGTCCCCGGGCTGCTCTTCACGCTGCTCGCGACGGCTTACCCCCCGCTCAACCAGATCAGCTTCCAGTACACGTCGTACTGGACGGCGTTCGTCTTCATCGGGGTCGTGCTGGCGCTGGAGCGCGCGCGCGAGGCGCGGCATCCGGGGGAGGGTGGCGGTATCGCGCGCCAGCGGGCCCTCGCGGTGGGGCTCGTGGCCGCCACGCTGGCGTGCAGCTACCTGTACGGGGCAGTGCTGCAGCGCGGAACGGCGCGCGGAGGCTTCGAGCCGTTTCCCTTCGGCACGACCGACGTGGACCGCACACGCCGCGCGGAGCTAGGGGACCTGCTGAAGGAGCTCCCTGCGGACGCGAGCGTGAGCGGCTCGGAGCACCTGCTCCCGCAGGTGTCCGGCCGGCGGGACGCGTACACGCTGCGCTTCGGGATCTACGACGCGGAGTACCTGCTCCTCCAGCTGCCAATGCGCGGCGACGAACGCGACAAGGTGGTCCCGGTGCTGCGCGACGGCACCTTCGGCGTCGTGGTGGACCGCCCGGACATGGTGCTCGCGAAGCGCGGCGCGCCGACGACCGGCAACGCCGCCGTGCTGTCGCGGTGACGGCGTACAAAAGACGACGCGGGCGCGCCCGCTGCTCGCGAGCCGCCCGCGTGGTGGGGTCGACCGAAGCCGACCGACTAGCGTCTCACGGACAGCCGTTCGCGCAGTTGTTGTACGTCACGCAGTTCGGGTCGGCGGTGCACGCCTTGTCGACCGCCGTGTAGCAGGCGCCCTCTCCACCATCCGCGGCCTGCAGCGAATCGTTGACGCAGGTGACACACGCGCTGCTCGGGGCCGAGGGCGTGGACGCGCAGACCGTCGAGCCGCACGTGGTCGCGCACGGGCCGGGCGCCGAGGAGGTGCCGCAGGCGCAGCCGAGGAGCGCGTTGATGAACGTGTCGTAGCCGGTGTTGTAGCCGCTGGAGTCGTCGGGAGGAGACGTCTCGCAGCAGTTCAGGCAGTTGTCCTCGGCACCGGCGTCGCCCGGCGCGTTCACGCAGTTGCTGGTCGTGCCGCTGTCTCCACCGCCGGAGCTGCTCGCACCCGAGCTGCTCGCCCCCGAGGAGCTAGCGCCAGAGCTGCTCGCACCCGAGCTGCTGGCACCCGAGCTGCTCGCCCCCGAGGAGCTGGCGCCGGAGCTGCTCGCGCCCGAGCTGCTGGCACCCGAGCTGCTCGCGCCGGAGCTGCTCGTGCCGGAGCTGCTGCCACCCTCGTGGCCCGTGCCACCGTCGGCGGGGAAGCCACCGGTGGTCGTGGTGCTGGAGCATCCAGCCGAGTACATCGCCACGGGCAACGCCACGGCGCAGAGAAGGGTCGTCATGCGGATCATGTTCACGGGCATCCTCCCAGGTAGACGGAGCGCCGCGTGCTGCCGCGGACGCAAGGCCAGCTTGGCTTACCAGCCGCTTCGGAGAGGCGTCAATGCGCTGCCCAAGAGAGACGGCTATGAGAGGGCGCGCGCGATCCAGCTGACCAGATCATCTACCGCGACGCTGGAAGATGACGCGGCGCGCTTTCGCATGGCGAGCAGACTCGAGGCGCACGCGGTCACCACACGCCCGCCACCGGCCCGCGCGTGGGCCTCGAGTCGCGCGGTGGTGATGGCGCGGGCGACCTCGGGCAGGGTGGAGGGCAGCAGACCGCCTGCGCCGGAGCAGATGCCGTATTCACGGCGCTCGTACGGCGAGAGCTCGTCGGGTGGACGTCCGAGGGCGCGACCAAGGATCGCCCGCGGCGCCTCGTAGACACCGAGGCCGCGCCCCAGCTGACAGGGGTCGTGCCAGCGGACCGGTTTGGCCTCGTGCGGGACATGCCGCATGCGTCCGACGGCGCTGGCCGCCACCTCGACGAGCAGCTCGACCTGCGCCGGGAGCGACACGGCGGCCTCCGCGTAGTGGTGTTTCAGGGTCATGCCGCAGCCCGGGTCGAGCACCATCAGCCGCGCGGGGCCACCCTCGAGGGCTCGCGCGAACGAGGCTGCGTGGCGCGCGAATCCGGCGCGATCGCCCGCGAGGCGAAGGGGCAGACCGCAACAGCCGTCGACGAGCGCCACCGGGCGTCCCGTCAGGGCCGTCGCAGCGGCCACGGCGTCCTCGGCTTCGCGGGGCGCGCCGCGGAGGTAACCGCAGCCGATGAGCAGCGCATCGGGTGCGCCGTCCTTCACGGAGGGGGAACGATTGGCCAGCGCCCGACCCGCAGCGCGGGTCTGCACGTCGTGCCGCGCGAAGCCCTCGAGCACACGCCGGGCTCCGGAAGGCGCGGTGCCCGTGTGCGCGAAGGCGTCACGCGCATCGAGCAGGACGTCGGCGACTGGGTTCTTGTGATCGCACGCCTCGCGGCATGCGAGGCAGCCGGTGCACGCCCACGCCGGGGCGGCGTGCGAGGCGTCGACCGGCACGTCGCCATGCGCGGCCATCCACGAGGAGGTCATCTTCCCCCACGGCGTGACCGTCTCCCGTGGCTCGGCGTTCGATACCGGGCACGCGCTCCGGCACAGCTTCGGGCAGAAGACACACTTCTCGAGCGCCCCCCGCCGCCCCTCGAGCAGCGGGAGCGAACGCATCGGACGGAGGCCAGGGCGCGCCATCGCGCGACAAGCTACCCCGGCCCCGCGACCGGATGCGCACGAACTTGATGCGCTGGCATCACGTCGCACCCGGGGCTGGGTATTGCACCACCCTGAACGAGGTACCGCGTCACCCCATACTGGGGAGCCCTCCCGCTCCTGCGGGGGGAAGGACGGGTTGGGGGGCAGCGCGCAGTTCGACCCCGATCAGAAGATGAAGTTCGCGTGTCCGCCGATGGCGAACCACTGCGGTGTGTCGACGTCCGTCGAGATCTGCGAGTACTCGAGGTGCACGCCGAAGCCGAAGTGCGGGATCACACGGAGGTCCAGCGCGCCGCCGGCGTCGAACGCGAGCCCGCCGTCGCCACCCGTGACGTAGGTCGCGTCCGTCTGCCGCCAGCCGTAGCCGATGTGCGCGTAGATGCTGGGCACGAGGATGCGGCCGAAGCCCAGGCGAGCGCCGACGAAGATGCGGTTCATGTCCCAGCCGTACGAGTTGCCGAGGCCATCCGCGGCCCACAGGTGGTCGTAGGCGTAGCCGACCTCGGGCGTGAGCCGGATGCCGGGGAAACGGAACTCCTCACCGAGGCGGACCTTGAAGCCGCCACCGCCACCCACTGCTGTCTGCCCGCCGACCGAAGGGGGGTTCAGCGGAACGACGCCCTCGAGGTCGAACCCAAGCTGCGTTGCATACGGGGGCTCCTGGTACGTGTAGTACGCGGGGCGAGGACCGTAGCCGTATCCGTACGCCGGCGGCGGGGGCGCAGGCCGGCCGCTGTAGACGTAGACGGCCTGGGCCTGGGCAGCCCGGGGCGCGAGCATCACCCCGGCGAACGCGAGCGCCGAGATGCCAGCGCCCGCCAGACCATGAACGATGCGACGAGAAGACCTCGAGAGAGCCATGAAGAACACCTCCGCCTTGGGTTAGACGGCCCACCAGGTGCTGCATTCCCATGAAAATACGGGTTGGTTGGCCATGAAATGAGACAGGTTGCCCCACTCGGGGGAACCACCGGCGGTTCAGCCGGCGAGGAGGAGTGTGTCGGACCTGCCGGAGAAACACCCTATTTTTGTGTGAGCCTCTGCAAGAGTGTCGCGAGGGCCTCGTGGGATGTCCCCTTCTGGACCGCGAGCTCCACGATCCGGCGTGCCATGGCCACGTTCTGGGCGTGGAGCTTCCGTCCGAAGTGCTGCTCCACGTAGGCCACGGCCTCGGGTGCTCGTGAGCGGGCCAGGCCCACGCCGACCTTGAGTGTCATCGGGCCGACGAAGCGCAGGAGCATGGACGCCCAGGCTTCGGCCTTTCCCACCGTCTTCCCGAGGTCCCGCCCCTCGTCCGCGGCACGGAGGGCCAGCGACAGGAGGTCCCCGTCGTGGAGGACCGCGTCGATGCTGCCGGCGACGTCGAGCGCCATGGCCAGGGGAATGAAGGAGACCGTGGTCGCGACGTTGCGCGCGAGAACGTCGGGCGCGAGCTTCGCCCCGATGTCCGCGCGCGTCAGGCGCTTCACCAGTTCGGCCAGGACACCGTCGCTGGGAGCATTGCCTTCGTCCACGAAGGTGGTCGCCATCTTCGGCAGCCAGTAGCGGATGGCGCCGGCCTCGTTGCGGTACGAGACCACGCTGGGCATGCCCGTGACGATGCGCCCGGGGAGCGCCGCGGCGAGCGAAGCGTGGTCCTGCGGCATCATCGGCGTCATCACCACGACGGGTGCGGCGCTGCCCGTGACGCGCGCGCGCAGGGAGTCGAGCTGTTCGTAGCGCACGAAGGCGAGGATGACGTCGGCATCGAGCGGCGCTGCCGTGAGCCGGGCGGGCACCGCCCAGCGCAGCACCTCGCCGTCCTCCACGCGCTCGAGGCGCTCGGTGCCGGGCGGACATGGCGCGCGGGCGACCACGCTGACGTCGCACCCCGCGTACGTCGCCAGCCGGCTGCCGTAGACGCTCCCGAGCGCCCCCGCGCCCACGATGGCCACCCGCATGGCGAGCGACGTCAGCGGTACGTGAAGAGAATGTCGTGATCGCAGATGCGGTACACGTCACCCTCGGCGATCTGCTTGCGGGCGATGCGCTGGCCGTTGAACTCGACGCCGTTGGTCGAGCCCATGTCGACCATGAAGTAGACGCCGTTCTGGAACTCGACCATCGCGTGCTGGCGCGACACGTTGGGGTCCTTCAGCGTCAGATCGCTCGACTGCTTGCCGCGGCCGATGACGAAGCGGTCCTTGTTTATCGAGTAGCGCTCGCCCTGGTAGATGAGCGAGAGCGCCGACGTCTGCTGCGCGGGCTGGACGCGCTCGGGAGGAGCCGGGAAGCCGTTGGCGCCCGACGTGGGGGGCAGCGGGGTCGGAGGGCGCGGCAGAGGAGGCGGGACGACGCTGCGCGGCTGCGGCGGAGGAGGCGCCGACCGGCCCATCTGCGGGGCGGCCGCCAGCGCCGGTGCTCCACGCACGGGCGGAGGGGGAGCGGGCAGCTGGCTGCCCCGTGGCGGAGGCGCGGGGAGCGGTGCCGGGCGACCGGGCGGGGGAGGAACACGACCCGCGGGAGGTGCCGGGAGGCCGCCGCCGGGCGGCCGGGCGGGGGGCGGAAGCGGAGCAGCGGGCTGCGGTGAGGCGCTCTGCTGTCCGTAGCCACGATCGCTCGAAGGCGCCTCGCCGCCACGCTGGGGCGCGGGATAGGGGGTGCGGCTCCCGCCATAGCTCCGCTGGCGGGCGTACTGCTTCATCGACTCGTTGATCAGGTAGTCGACGCTGCACTCGAGCTCGCGCGCCATCTGCTCGAACGTCTCCCACAGGACGTCGCGGCACTGGAACGTGCGTGCGCTCTTTTTGTTCGGATCCGCGCTCATCTCCGCGTGAGCTTTCCCTCGGCGTCTAGACTACCGGAGCCTGCGTCCGATTGCACAATGTTCCCCACGGGCCCGTGAGGGGTGCTCACTGGAGGGACGGCTCGATGCACCAGCGCACGAACTCGCCGACGGTCGTCGGCACCTTCGCTTCCTTGTTGTACTGGCACTCCCAGCCACACCCGTCCGCCGGGTCGCACTTCGGGAGGGGTGTCTTGTCGCCCTCGAGGGACGTGACGGCAGAGGCCTCGGCCTTCTTGCCCGAGTAGTACGAGCCGGCGGCCGTGAGCTTGGCCCCGAGATCGGTCGAGGTGAGGAACTGGTTGAGCACGTCGCGCGGCTTGGGGCCCCCCTTGGGGTCCATCGCCATGATGATGGCGCCATAGGCCAGCGGCTCGTTGAGCCCCATCTTGGTCTTCGCGTCGGCCGGGAGGTGACGCATGAAGTCGGGGACGTCCTTGGTGGTGATGGTGCGGAGGACGAGCTTCGCCGCGTCGAGCCGGACCTGCCACTTCTTGTCTTCGAACAGCGAATAGAGCTTGGCGACGATCATGTCCTTCGGCAGCTCGCCGATGCGGGCCATGGCCACGCCGCGGACGCTGTCGGGGTTCTGGCCGTCGCGGATGATGTCGAACACCGTCTGGAAGTCGGTCGGGACGTTCTTGTCCATGCGGTTCTCGATCGCCGCCAGGGCGTCGGTCCGCATCTTCTCGCTCTTGCTCTTGTCCTTCGCATAGGCGAGCGCAAACTCCACGATCGGCCGACCGCCGACGCGCTTCATGTTGATGAAGACCTTCTCGAGCTCCTGCTCCTGATACTGCTTGAGCTGGTCGGCGATTTGCTGCGGGGTCGCGGTGACGTGCGCCTTGGAGTTGGCCTCGTTCACCAGCGCCCGCTGCTTGTCCAACCACGCCGGCGAGTCGATGAGCTTTGCCAGCACGACCAGCGCCTCGCTCGCCCGCTTCTTCGTGTCGTCGTCGCCGATGTCGGCGACGAGCTGACAGGCCTTGTCGTTCTTGGTGGACGCCTCGCCGATGGTCGCGGGCAGCGCCTTGACGCTGGGCGCGCCGAGGAAGCGCATGATCTGCTCCACCCCGAACTGCTGCGAGCTGTTGTCGACCCGCGCCTCGAACTGCGTCTGCACCCACTGGGTGAGGGCAGCCGTCAGGTCGGCCTTGGCCTTCTCGTCGCTGGCCAGCGGGGGCTCGTGCGACAGCAGCCCGAAGGCGGCGTCCTTGTAGGGGATGCTGGGGTCGGGCGGGATGGGAGCGTTGTCGGCCGGCCTGGGAGGCGGCGGTTGCTGCATCATGTCGACGAGCTTCGGTGCGATGTCGTCGACGATGTGCTTGCGGGCGTCCTCGGTCAGGACCGAGAGGGCACCCTGGACCTTGCCCTGCGGCGTGTCGTACCCGAGGACCAGGTACTCCAGGCCCACGCGCTTGCCGTTGCGGGGCCGCATGTGGATGAGCGAGAGGGCAGCGTCCTCCCGCAGGGACCACGAGTACTTGTCGTGCGTCACGATGGCATAGAGCTTCTCGGGACCGCTCTCGGTGGTCTCCCAGCGGCGGACGTCGGATTCGCTGACGGCGCAGCCGCTGGACATCCCTCCCAGCGCAGTCATCAGCGCCGCGAGGGCAGCGGTCGCCAGTACGTGTCGCGTCGTTCCCGTGCTTCTCGCACGGAAGCACGGGCCTGCCGTCCTCGGGGCTCGCATCGCGGCCGATGCTACGACGCCAGACGCGTGAGCGGAATTGTTTCGGGAAGTTGACCCCCTCAACCCCCCATCGTAGCGTCCGTGTAGGACAACGTAGGCGATGGCGATCCCCGTCTTTGGTCCCCCGCCCAGGGCTCCGTCCAACACCCGGACGCCCACCGTGCTCGGCCGTGGTGCGGCCGCCTACGGACGCACACGGGAAGTGGCCGCCCTCGTCGTATGGACCCTCGCGATTTTCCTGGGGTTGGCCCTGGCGTCCTACCCCGAGCCAAACTGGGTCGGGCCGGTCGGGGAGGTCTTCGCAGGGTGGCTGGCCTCGCTCGTGGGACTCGTGGCCTGGGCTCTGCCGCTCGAGCTGTTCCTCGTCGGCATCCCCCTCGTCCGCGGCAAGGAGAGCATCGCCACTCCCGGACGCATCGCGGGGGACCTGCTCATCGCCGTGGTCGCCGCCGCCCTCGTGGAGGTGGGCAGCCCGGGGCGAGCCGCGTTCGGCGCCAACCCGGCCGGGGGGCTCATCGGTGAGCTCTTCGGCGAGCTTGCCCGATCCCTCTTCTCGACGGCCGGCTCGTTCCTGGTCGGCTTTGCCTGCCTCGGGCTCATCCTCATCGGGCGCGCCACTTTCTCGTTCATCGCGCTGGCCCGGCTCGTCGCGCGCACGGCGACGCGCATCGCGTCGTGGGTGACCGGCGCCACGGCAGCCCTCGGGGCGGCCTGGCGTCAGGCCCGCGCGCTCGACGAGGAGCGCAAGCAGAGCGAGCGCCTCGCCGCGGAGCCTCGGATCGACACCTCTCCGAGGGACGCGGCGATCGTCGCGGCCCTCCCGCTCGACGTCGACGATCCGATCGACGCGAAGCTGGAGGACGTGCTCGGCGGCCCGGAGCCTCCCGTCGACGGACCCCCGAAGCGCAAGAGAAAGCCCCGCGGCGCCCTGTCGCCCGTGCCTCCACCCGAGGAGGCCAGGCCCGACGAGCCGGGTGCGCCCCCCGAGGCCACTCCCGCTGACGAGCCGGCCGTCGCCGAGCCCGCCATCGCCGAGCCCATTGCCGTCTCCATCGAACCTTCGCCCAGGACTCCCAGGCGTCCCCGCAAGGGGGCGCCCACCATCGTCGACACGTCGGCGGCGCTCGAGAAGGAGCACGCCACGCCGGGGGAGGGGCCCGCTCTGCCGCCGGCCTCGGCGTTCGAGCTGCCGAGCATGGACTTCCTGGTCGCCGAGAAGGTCGACCCGTCCCTCGCCATCGACCGCGACAAGCTCCTGGCGAACGCCACGAAGCTGGTGGAGACGCTCGCCCACTACGGGGTGCAGGGCAAGGTCGAGGACATCCTGCCCGGTCCGACGGTCACGACCTACGAGGTCTCCCCCGCCGCGGGCACCAAGGTGTCCAAGGTGGCCGGCCTCGCCGACGACCTGGCGCTGGCCCTCGCGCGCAAGGTGCGCATCGTCGCGCCCATCCCCGGCAAGAACCGCATCGGCTTCGAGCTGCCCAACGACCGGCGCGTGAAGGTCGTGCTGCGCGACCTCATCGAGGACCGGCGGTTCCAGACGCTCGACGTGCCGCTGCCCGTGGTGATCGGCCGCGACATCCTCGGCAACCCCGTCTACGCCGACCTGGCGAGCATGCCCCACGTCATCGTCGCGGGGGCGACGGGCGCCGGCAAGAGCGTGGGGCTCAACGTGATGCTCCTCTCGCTGCTCTACCGCCGGTCCCCCGACGAGCTGCGCCTGCTGATGGTCGATCCCAAGGTGGTCGAGCTCGCGCCGTTCGATCGCATCCCGCACATGCTGCTGCCGGTGGTGACGGACATGAAGCAGGCTGCGACCGCCCTCAAGTGGGCGGTCGACGAGATGGAGCGCCGCTACCAGCTGTTCGCCGACGCCGGGACGAAGAACGTCGCCACGTACAACGCCTGGGTCGAGCGGGTGGCGCGAGGCGAGGCGAAGAACCCCAACGCGCGGGTGGTGATGGCGCGCGATCACAACGGCCTGCCCGAGGCCCTGCCGCCCGAGCGGGGGACCGAGGAGGGCGTCGCGCCGCTCCCCGAGAAGATGCCCTGGATCGTGATCGTGGTCGACGAGTTCGCCGATCTGATGATGCAGCAGGGCAAGGAGGTCGAGGCGGCGGTGGCGCGGCTGGCGCAGAAGGCGCGGGCCGCGGGGATGCACGTGGTGCTGGCCACGCAGCGCCCGAGCGTCGACGTCATCACCGGCGTCATCAAGGCGAACTTCCCCACGCGCATCGCCTACCGCGTGTCCCAGAAGGTCGACTCACGCACCATCCTCGACGAGCAGGGCGCCGAGCACCTGCTGGGGATGGGCGACATGCTCATCAAGCTCAACGGCACCAACGAGACGCGGCGGGTGCAGTGCCCGTGGGTGAGCGAGGAGGAGGTCCAGCGCGTGACCGAGTTCCTCCGCAAGCAGGGCGAGCCCGTCTACGATCACAACATCCTCCGCCCACGCGACGACGACGAGGCCGCGGCGGAGGAGGGCGACGCGGAGCAGGATCCGCTCTACGACGACGCCGTGCGCCTGGTGGCCGACACCCGCCGGTGCTCCACCTCCTGGCTGCAGCGCAAGCTGGGGCTGGGCTACAACCGTGCCGCCCGCATCGTGGAGATGATGGAGAAGCGGGGGCTGGTGGGCCCCGCCAACGGGGCAAAGGACCGCGAAGTCCTCGTCGAATCCCTCTGAAGTGCCCTCCCCGGGGACCAGACCGATGATCAGTGGTGCACGCAAATTCGACGAGGCGCCCTCCGTTGCTATCATTCCCCGGCACGTGTCCCGGACGGACGACAAAGGGGCGGACGCTTCGCGCAGGGAAGCATCCGAGGAAGCGGGTCTAGACGCAGCAGCGGGGTACCCCGCGGGCGAGCGTACGTCTTCCGTCCAGCCTATCGGAGGGTGCGGAGTGGCTGACGAGACCGAACGCACACGACTGATCGCGGACATCACGCGTCTCATCCGGGAGCCGGCGATGCCGGAGGCCACGCGCCTCGCGGGCATCAACCTGATCGGATGGCTCGCCCGCCGACGCGTGGAAGAGACGCCGCACGCCATCGGCATCGACGAGGCGCGGGAGTCCGAGCGGCGCATCAAGGCCGCGCGAGCGAAGACACGCTGAAGTGCCGGGCGCCCGAGGCAGCGGAGCGAGCGCCGTCCCCCTGGTGCTCGCCGCCGTGCTCGTGGCGACGCTCGCCACGGCCGCGTGGGTGAAGTGGCGCAGGTCGGCCGTCGTCCAGCGCGTCCCGCCCGCCGCGGCCCGCGTGGAGCTCGCGCACGTGGACGCAGGGCCGTCCTCGGCGGAGCCCCCGGCGGACGTCGCCCCGGGCGCAGGCAACCACGGCGCGCGCATGCTCCACGGCGATGCTCGCCACACCCACCGCGCCGCGGGTCGGGCCCCACGCGCGAAGCCCGAGGTCGTCTGGTCGCGTGACGTGGGCGGCCCTGTCGAGGCGCAGGTCGTCACCTCTCCCGACGGTCAGACGCTCTACGCCGCCTCGCTGAACGGCAAGCTCGTCGCCCTCGCGCGCGCCGACGGCGTCACGAAGTGGACCTTCGACCTCGGCGACCGCGCCTACGCCACGCCGTGCGTCGCCGACGACGGGACCCTCTACGCCGGCAGCGACGCCAGGAAGCTCGTCGCCCTCACCCCCGAGGGCAAGACGCGATGGACCTTCGATGCCGAGGACGAGGCCGACACGGGGTGCGTCCTGGCCAGCGACGGCACCGTCGTCTTCGCCGCCGGACGCCGAGCCTACGGGCTCACGCCGTACGGCTTCGTGAAGTGGCGCTTCACCGCCAAGCGCAAGGTGTACACCTCGCCTGCCATCGGAGCGGACGGGCGCGTCTTCCTCGGCTCCCAGGACCACCACGTCTACGCGCTGACCCCGCAGGGGGGACCCGTCTGGAGCGTCGATCTCGGCGCGGACGTGGACGGCGCCCCGGTGGTGGCCGACGACGGCGCCCTCTACGTGGGGACCGACGGCAACGAGGTGGTCCGGCTCGACCCGGGCGACGGGCGGGTGGTCTGGCGCGCGAAGGTCGGCGGCTACGTCCGCGGCACGCTCGCAGTGACGCGCAGGGGCGACGTGGCCGCGGGCGTCTACGGCCCGGCGCCGCGGCAGCTCCTGCTCTCGCCCGACGACGGCGCCGTCCGGATGCAGTTCGCCATCCAGGGCACCGGCGCGCGCGAGTTCGGCATCCACGGCGGCGCGCTGGAGGACGACGCGGGCGTGCTCCTCTTCGGGGCGCAGGACGACGCCCTCTACGCCGTCGACCCGCGCGGAGCCTCCGGCGAGCCGCTGTGGCGCTTCGCCGCCGGAGGAGACGTCGACAGTCCGGTCACCCTCCTCGAGGATGGGGCGATCGTCTTCGGCGCGGACGACGGCAGGGTCACCCTCCTCCGCGGCCACTGACGTCAGGCGCCCTATCTCCACGCCAATCCACCGTGGTACCAATGGCTTCGCCATGGTCGGCATTCCGCCGGTGCTCGAGTCCGATGCCGAGGACGTGGCCTGGGCGCTGCAGACGGCCGAGGCGCTCTGGAAGCGAAACGAACGCATCGACGCCATCGTCTGGCTGCGCCGGGCGGCGCAGGCCGCGGGCGAGACGCAGGACGACGACCGGGCGCTGGCCCTGGCGCGTGGAGCGGCCGAGCTGGCGGAGTGGATCGCGCAGAACCCCGCGATCTCCCCGGCCGTACCGTCCGCGCCGCCGGGCAACCCACCGTCCGGTGCGCCAAAGGCCCTCGACGGGATCGACGACCTGCTGCGCACCTCCCAGCCCGATGACGGGAGCGAGGACATCCGGGTGTCCGAGCTGCCGGTCGAGTCGATCCCGATGGAGTCCGTCCGCGAGGAGGCGCCGCCTGCACCGCCTCCGCCGCCACCACCTCCACCACCGCCACCACCTCCTCCACCGATCCCCCGTGCCCGCTCCGTGCCGGAGATCGTGCTCACCGGCGAGCCGCCGACCGGGGATCGCGGCTCGGTGGTGCTCACGGCGGCCGAGAAGCACGCGGGGATGCTCGACCCGTGGGCCGAGGGCGAGGCGCCGACCAAGAACCGCGAGGCCGACGCGGGCCCACCCGCGAAGATCGCGACCGCGTTCGACACCGACGAGGTGGTCACCAGCGCTCCACCCGTCCTGCGTCCTCCGCCGAGGCACTCGCCGCCGCCGCTGCGCGTGGCTGCGCCCCCTTCGCCCCCGCCTCCACCCGCACCGGAGCCTGCGGCTGCCGTCGACCTCTCCTCCGTCGAGGCCTTCGCCGACCTGCCCGACGACGCCCGCGCGGCCTTCGCCCTGGCGGCGACTGTGACCCCGCTCGGTCAAGACGAGGAGGTCTCCGGCTTCGCGCTCGCGCTGGTCCTCGAGGGCAGCGTCGACGTCGCCGCGACCATCGTGGACGCGCCGGCGCGCCGGCTCGACGCGGGCGCGGTCATCCGCGCCCGGGGGACCATCGACCACCTCGAGCCGCTGCGGCTCATCGGAGCCTCGCCCACCGCGCGGGTCGCGACGTGGGACGACGCCGCGGTGGCGGACGCGTTCCGCTCCTGTCCCTGGGTGGAGGACGACCTGCGCGTCGCCGGCAACCGCTACCAGGCCGAGATCGGCATCACCATGGGACCTCTGGGCGAGCGCCTGGACCTCGCCCTGCGTGCCAGCGTGCTCGACAAGCTGCAGCTGCGGGCGCTCGCGGAGGGGGAGGTGTGCGCCTCGCGCGGCGAGCCGATTCCCGGCTTGCTGGTGGTGGGCGCGGGCGAGCTCGAGCTGCTGGGGGAGGACGGCGTCGCTGCGCCCGAGACGCTCCGCGCCGGAGACTTCCTCTTTCCGGCCGAGGTGCTCCGCGCCGCGCCCGCGCCGGCCACCGTGCGGGCGGCCCGGGGTGGGGCGCTCATCCTGTTCGCCGAGCGGCACCTCGCGCAGGAGCTGCTCGTCACCTGTCCGCCGCTGCTCGAGATCTTCGCCGGCGGGTGACCTACGGCGCGGTTCCCGGCGGCATCAGCGCCGGCCCGCCCTGCACCGGCGCGGCGCCCGCGGGGCCGAGCGCGAGGGCGCGGTCCTGCGGCTGCTCGATGTCCCAGTGCAGCTCCTCGTTGCCCTCCGCCCCCGCGAAGCGCAGGCCAAACCAGCGCGCGCTGGCGGAGATGGTCGGCCGCCCGTCGATCATGTACCGCGGGAAGCGGATGCGGAAGGCGTGCCGCCACACGCTGGTGTACGGGAAGTAGCGGCGCTCCAGTGGACCCGGCTTGACGATGGGCTCGATCTTCGCGGGCGCGGTCTCGCTGCCCTCGTCGTCGATGAGGCGCACGATCCACGCGCTCGTGGGGCGACTGAGGTCCGTCCAGCGCCAGTTCGTGCCGTACAGCGCGACGTAGAACTCGTGGTCGTCCTCGGTCTCGCGCAGCGTGCGGTCCAGCAGGACGCGCCGCTGCTCGACGGTGAGCCGGTAGTCGGCGGCGTAGCGGACGATGTACGCCCAGCGGAAGTCCCACGACTCGAACGTGGCGGTGACGGTGAGCTTGTGATCCAGCTCGCTGAGCTGGATGAGGCTCTCGTCGCGCGTCCAGCGCTGGAAGACCTGCTGGTAGTCGCTGGGCACGTACTCCCGCGGGCCCGTCGCCAGGGACACCTTCGGCGCGGCGCAGGCGCCGAGGCCGAAGAGGAGGCACGACGCGGCCAGGGCAAAGGTGGAGGCGAGGCGCCAGGCGCGCATCGGGGAGCAGGGTAGCGCGAATTCGCGGGCCGGGGTGATGGGCACGGGCAGGCCTGCCGCGGGCAGCCGGGTTCGTCACGCGGACGGACGCGCGTACCCGGCGGAAGGGTGAGCCTGTCCGGTGGACAGACGCGCGTACCCGGCGGAGGGGTGAGCCTGTCCGGTGGACAGACGCGCGTACCCGGCGGAGGGGTGAGCCTGTCCGGCGGACAGACGCGCGTACCCGGCGGAGGGGTGAGCCTGTCCGGCGGACAGACGCGCGTACCCGGCGGAAGGGTGAGCCCGTCCGGCGGAAGACGGAGCGGCCCTCCACGGGAGGCCCGCCTCTACACCCCGCGCTTCGCCCTCCACGTCGGGTCGAAGTACGTGGACAGGTAGTTGCGCCCCGTGTCCGGCACCATGGCCACCACACGTCGCCCCACCCCGAGCTCGCCCGCCACGCGGAGGGCCGCGCACACGGCCACGCCCGCCGACGCCCCCGCGAGGATGCCCTCCTCCCGCGCGAGACGCAGCGTCATCGCCACCGCTTCCCGGTCCGGGATCGCCACCAGCTCGTCCGGCCGCGCGTCCGGCTGCGCGCAGTCGTCCAGATCGTCGACGATCCCTTCGACCACCGTGCCCCCGTGCTCGCCCGCGCACGCGCTTCGCTCCGGCATCGCGCCGACGACGCGCAGGTGCGGCACGTGCTGGCGGAGGAAGCGCGCGGTGCCGCCCAGGGTGCCGCCGCTCCCCACGCACGCGACGAACGCGTCGAGCTTGCCCTCGCAGTCGGCGAGGAGCTCCGGCCCGGTCGACGTGAAGTGCGCGTCGGGGTTGGCGGGGTTCTCGAACTGGTCGGGCTGGTAGGCCCCGAGCCGTCGCGCGAGCGCGTCCGCCATGCCGATGTACCCCTCGGCGTCCGCCGCTTCGACGTCTGCTCGCGCGTGGACGATCTCGGCGCCGAACGCGCGGAGCACGGCCTGCTTCTCCGGCGACGTGTTCTCGGGCAGGACCACCACGCAGCGATACCCGCGGACGGCGCACACCAGCGCCAGCCCCACGCCGGTGTTGCCCGCGCTCGCCTCGACGACGGTGCCGCCTGGCTTCAGCGCGCCGCACCGCTCCCCCTCGGTGATCATCGCCAGCGCGGCGCGGTCCTTGATGCTCCCGCCCGGGTTGAAGTACTCGAGCTTCGCCAGGACCTCCGCGCCCCCGCCGGGCCGCGCGGCCACGCGACGGAGGCGGACCAGGGGCGTGCCGCCAATGGTGCGGAGGACGTCGTCGTGGATCACGGGAACCACCACGAGCGTACCTCATGCCGGCCTCCGCCTTGCGTGAAGGCGCGCACATTCATCCACGCCCATCCACGTCCCCCCCGACGCAAAAGGAGCAGGGCATGGCAGCGCCGTCAGGGGCGTTATCCGTGCGAAGTGGGCGACGCAGGAGCAAAGACGACACAGCGCACACCGCCTTCGCGGGCGTTTCCCCTCCAGATCCAAACCGCGCTCCGGCCGTACTACCTGCAAGCGGCCGTGTGGCACGGGCGCTGCACTTCCACCGGAGGAATCGTCTCCAACCCCACCCCGTCAAACCGGCAGGTAGGGAACTTCGAAAGAGAGAAAAGCCGTGATCGACAAGCTCGGGTTCCTCGTCCGCTTCTGGGAGCTGAAGGCACGCCACGCCACGCTCGGGCTGCCCCTCTCGTCGAGCGAGCAGCTCGAGCTGCTCTCGCTCATGCAGCTGGTCACGAGCGACTCGAAGATGCCCGAGCCCGGCAACTGCGTCCGACCGTCGAACGCGCTCCCCGCGCAGCTCATCGGGGAGGGAGCGATCGTCCCAGTGGAGGTGCGCCACGTGTGCGCGGCTGCCATGGTGGTCGCCACGGCGAAGTCGATGACGTCGGGAGAGCGCGCCATCATCCGCACGGCGGACGCCGTGAGCGGGGTCGAGTTCGCGTTCCCCTGCTCGGTCGCGTGGGTCTACGAGGGGAGCCCCTGCATCATGGCGCTCGTGGTGGACGGCATCCCCACGCGCACCGAGTTCGCCGCGCTGCCCGAGCCGCGCACGGCCAACGTCTTCTCCATCGGGCGTCAGGTCCGGCTCGTCGGCTGACCTCCGCTGATATGCTCGCGGTCGATGCTGCGAGTCGTGCTGGGGCTGGCGGGAGCGCTCGTCCTCGCCGTCCTCGCCGCGCACCCGGCGCTCCGCAAGGTCGAACGGCGCCTGGGCCTCACCGTCCTGCTCTCCACCGGCGTGCCCTTCCTCGCGCTGGGCGTCCTCTTCCGCCTGCCTGCCGTCGGCGTGCTGACCGACGACGTGGTGACCGATCTGCGCCCGGCGCTGGAGTTCGGCCTGGGCTGGCTGGGCTTCGTGGTGGGCATGCAGTTCGACGTGCGCGAGCTCGATCGCCTGCCCGACCGGTCCGGCGCGGTGATCCTCGCCGAGAGCGCCATCCCTCTGGTCGTGACGGCCGGGGCGTGCGCGCTGGCGCTCGTCGGTCTGGAGTCGGGATGGTCGCTGCGCGACGCGCTCGTCCTCGGCGCCTGCGCCGCGCCGGCCTCGCCCATCGCGGCGGTGGCGCTCGCGCGCTCCTCGGGGTCGTCGTCGGCGTCGCTGGTGGCGCGCGTGACCGTGCTCAACGACGTCGCGGGCGTCGCCGTGCTGGGCCTGGTCTGCGCCTTCTTCCGCCCGACCGACGCGCTCAGCGCCTGGAAGCTCCCGCACATCGCGTGGCTCTTCGTCACCCTGGGGATGGGCGGCGTGCTGGGGATCCTCACGTACATCCTGGTGCGCAGCGCGAAGGGGGGCTCGGAGGAGGTGGCCTACCTGCTCGGCGCCGTGGCGCTGTCCGCGGGCATGGCCGGCTACCTGGCCATCTCGCCGCTCGTCGCGTGCGCCATCGCGGGCGCCCTGCTCACGAACCTGCCCCACGAGCGCATGAACGAGCTGCGGGCGTCGATCCTCCAGCTCGAGCGGCCGCTCTATCTCATCTTCCTCCTCGTGGCCGGTGCCCTCTGGGATCCCACGGCGTGGCAGGGCTGGGTGCTCGTCCCGGTGTTCGTGCTCGCGCGCGTCGGCGCCAAGGTGCTGGGCGCGGCGCTCGCCGTGCGCACCGGCCCTCCGCAGCTCCCCGACACGGGGACGCTGGGCATCGCGCTCTCCCCGCAGTCGCCCATCGCCATCGCCATCATCGTGAGCTTCTCCACCATCTACGCCAGCGGCGAGGCGCGCACCGCGATCGCCTGGATGACCACGGCGGTCATCGGCGGCGCGGTGCTGACCGAGCTGGGCGTGCAGGTCATCGCGCGCCTGCGCGGCGGGCTGCGCTTCGAGGACAGGCCCGAGGTCCTCCCCTCGTGATCCGCGCGGCGTTCCTCCTCGCGCTCGTGGTCATGCTGGTGGCGGCCGCGCGCTCGTTCCTCCCGGAGGAGACGTCGCTGGTCGGCTCGGGCGCGACCCTGGCGTTCGGCTTCGTCCTGCTCGCCGCGCTCCAGAGCGGCACGCTCTTCAGCGGGCTCCGCCTGCCCCGCCTGACGGGGTACCTGGTGTGCGGGTTCATCGCCGGACCGAGCATCACCAACCTGGTGACCGAGCGGATGCTCGGGGACCTCAGGCTGGTCAACGGCGTCGCCATCGGGCTCATCGCGCTGTCGGCGGGCGGAGAGCTGAGCTTCCGCCGCATCCGCGGCAGGCTCGGCGCCATCCTCGCGACCGGCGGCGGCGCGCTCCTCACCGCGGTCGTCGTCATCACGCTGGCCGTGCTCGCGGCCAGCCCCCTGCTCGGGTTCCTCGGCGCGATGCCCTGGTCCCAGCGCGCCGTGGTGGCGCTCACGATGGGCGTCGTCTTCTCCGCGCTGTCGCCCACGGTGACCCTGGCCCTCATCAGCGAGAGCGGGGCCGCGGGGCCGATCAGCGAGATGTCGCTGGGCATCGTGGTGGTGGGGGACCTGGTGATCGTGCTGGCCTTCGCGGCGGTCCACGCGCTGGCGAGCTCCACCTTCGGTCAGGCCGACGCGGGCGGCCTGTCCGCGCTCCTCTGGCACCTCTTCGGCTCGATCGGCGCCGGGGTCCTCTTCGCGGTCGTCGTCCTCGTCTACCTGAAGCTCGTCAACCTGCGCGTGCCGCTCTTCGTCTTCGGCATGTGCTTCCTGTGCGCCGAGGCCGGCACCCGGCTGGACCTCGATCCCCTCCTCGTGTGCCTCACCGCGGGCCTCTTCCTCGAGAACGTCACCGACGTCCAGGGCGACAAGCTCGTCCACGAGATCCAGCCGGCGGCCATGCCGACCTTCGCCGTGTTCTTCGCCGTCGCTGGCGCCGGCCTGCACTGGGCCGTCTTCCAGCTGGTGGCGCCCATCGCCGTCGGCCTCGCGCTGGTGCGGGCCGCCGCGCTCTACGGCGGGGGTCGCCTCGGGATGGCGCTCGGGCGCGTCCCGCCCGCCGAGCGCAGGTGGCTGCACTTCGCGTTCTACTCGCAGTCCGGCGTCGCCATCGGCCTGGCCATCCTGCTGCGAGAGCGCTTCGCCGGCTGGGGCGAGCCGGCGAGCGCGTGCATCCTCGGCGGCGTGATGATTAACGAGATGGTGGGGCCGCTGCTCTTCAAGACGGCCTTGGCGCAGAGCGGCGAAGCCGGCCGCAGGACGGGCCCGTCCGCAGCTCAAGCAGTCGCGCACTGACGGGTTCTCTGGCATAGTCGCGGGCCCCATGCCCCTCGATATTCAGCTCCGCGCCGCGCAGCCCATGGATCTCGCGGCCGACGTTCTCGTCATCGGTGTCCTGCAGCTCACCGGGAAATCGCCCACGCTCCCGCCGTCACTCAAGCCCATCGACGACGCGCTGGGGGGCGCGCTCTCGAAGCTGGCGGCCCGGGAGGAGTTCACCGGGAAGCGCGAGCAGTCGCTGTCGGTCGGCACCCTCGGCCGCCTTCCGGCCGACAAGGTGGTGCTCGTCGGCCTGGGCGACAGGCGCTCCATCGGCGCGGGCGAGGTGCGCACCTTCGCCGCGAAGGCCGCTCGCGCGGGCAACGCCGAGAAGGCCAAGTCGCTCGCGCTCTCGCTCCCCGCGGGGCTGGAGGGGCACCTGCGCGCGGTCGGAGAGGGGCTCGAGCTCGGCGCGTACCGCTTCACCAAGTACTTCACCGGCGACCGCAAGCCGAAGACCGAGCTCTCCACCGTGGTGGTGGGCGCGGGGGCCAAGCTCAAGCCGAACGCGAAGGCGCTCGTGGTCCTCGGTCAGAAGATCGGCGCGGCCGTCAACCTGTCGCGGGACCTCAGCAACGAGCCCAGCAACGAGATCTACCCGGAGACCCTCGCCGCCGCGGCGCAGGCGGTCGCGAAGGACCACGGGTTGAAGATCGAGGTCTTCGACTTCGAGGAGATCCGCCGCCGGGGGATGAAGCTCATCGACGCGGTCGGCCGCGGCAGCACGCACGAGCCGCGCTTCGTGCACATGTCGTGGACCCCCAGGGGCGCCAAGCGCAAGCTCGTGTTCGTCGGCAAGGGCATCACCTTCGACAGCGGCGGTCTGAGCATCAAGCCCGCCGCCGGCATGGGCGAGATGAAGCACGACATGAGCGGCGCCGCGAACGTCATCGCGCTGATGGCGGCCGTGGCGGCGGTGAAGCCCAAGGTCGAGGTCCACGCCATCGCCGCGTGCGCGGAGAACATGCCCGACGGCAACGCCTACCGCCCCGGCGACATCTGGGGGTCGCTCGACGGCAAGACCGTGGAGATCGTGAACACCGACGCCGAGGGCCGGCTCGTGCTGGCCGACGCCCTCGCCTTCGCGCGCACCCTCACGCCCGACGCCATCATCGACAACGCGACGCTGACCGGCGCTTGCGTGGTCGCGCTCGGCAACACCTGCTCGGGCTGGTACTCGAACGACGCGGGGCTGGCCCGCGAGTTCGACCGGGCCGTGGACGAGTCGGGCGAGCAGATGTGGCGCATGCCGCTGCTCGAGGATCTCCGCGAGCAGGTCAAGAGCGAGGTCGCCGACGTCAAGCAGGCCGGTGACCGCTGGGGCGGCTCCATCACCGCGGCGCACTTCCTCCGGGAGTTCGTGGCGGACGCGAAGTGGATTCACTGTGACATCGCCGGTCCCGCCTCCATCGAGCGCCCCACGGCGTGGATGCAGGCCAAGGGGGCGACGGGTCACGGGCTGCTCACGTTCCTCGCCATGATCGAGCGCGCCTCGAAGTAGCCATGGAGCCCGTCGAGCGCCGGCTCGCCCGCGCCCTGGCGCGCGCGATCACGGACTTCGAGCTCATCGCGGAGGGCGATCGCGTCCTGGTCGCCGTCAGCGGGGGCAAGGACAGCTACACGATGCTGCACCTGCTGCGCGAGCTCCAGCGCAGGGCCCCCATCCGCTTCACGCTGAAGGTGGTCAACGTCGATCAGGGCCACCCGGGATACCCCGGCCACCTGCTGCGCGACTACATGGCCCGCGAGGCGTACGACTTCACGATGATCGAGGAGGACACGTACTCGATCGTGACGGACAAGATCCCCGCGGGAAAGACCTTCTGCTCCCTGTGCTCGCGCCTTCGCCGCGGGATCCTCTACCGCGTGGCCACCGAGCTCGGGTGCACCAAGATCGCGCTCGGTCATCACCGCGACGACGTGCTGCAGACCCTGCTGCTCAACCTGCTCTTCGCGGGCCAGCTCGCAGCCATGCCGCCGAGGCTCCTGGCCGACGACGGCGCCCATGTCGTCATCCGTCCCCTGGTCTACTGCGCCGAGGAGGACATACGCGCCTTCGCCGAGGCCGCCGGCTTTCCCATCCTGCCGTGCGACCTCTGCGGCTCGCAGGAGCAGCTCCAGCGCAAGCGGGTGGGCCGCATGCTCGATCAGCTGGAGGCGGAGCGGCCGGGGACGAAGGCCATCATGCTCGCCGCGCTCCAGAACGTTCACCCCAGCCACCTCCTCGACCGGCGGCTCTGGCAGACCCTGGGCATCCACGCTGCGGTCGACGCGGAAGCAGCCGGGAATGGGCAGGCCCCCCTCATCGCCGAGGAGCGGCTCGTCCGCGGCTGAACCCCTGCGGTAGAGTGCGTCCCGGATGCGCGTCGAGGGGATGCTCCAGCGCCTGTCGTCGGTCGGCGCGGCAGCCCAGGCGACGGTTCCGGGGGTCTACGCGTGGGGTGTCACGGTGGCCCCGGCAGCGTGGTCCCGGGGAGCCCCCGTCCTCGCGAAGATCGCGGCCATCGCCGCCGTCCTGGCGCTCCTGGGCGGGGTCGCGGGGGAGCGCGCGTGGGGAGGCCGGGTGCGGGTCGTCTCCCTCTGGGGTTTCGTCCTCGCCAGCGCGCTGGCCTGGTCCGCCGCCCCTGCGTCGCTCGGGCCCCTGCGCATCGACGCTCCCCGCGGCATCGCGGGAATGCTGGGCTGGGCGCTCTTCGCGTTTGCCTCCGCCGCTCCTGCCCTCCAGGGCCCCCGGGAAGAGGACCGACTGGTGCCCGGCGAGGAGCTCGTCGCCCGGAAGGGGGTCGCACGCGGGGACGCCATCTACATCGCCGGCGGCGCTCTCGTTGCCGCCGTGCTCCAGCTGATGGGGTGGCGGGCGCCCACCGCGGAGCGGGCACTGCTCGTGCGCTTCGTGGCCCTGGCGACCGGTCTCGCCATCCTCGGCGCGGCCACGCAGGTGGCGCTCGCCCGCCACTCCGTACGCCTCCGGCAGTCACGCACCCGGCGGCTGCGGCGTGCGATGGCCGTGCTGGTCACCCTCGCGCTCCTCGCCCTCACGGGCGTGCTGTTCGCGCTGAGGGGCTGATATCCTCGCGCCGATGCAGCTCGTCGACGTGCTGGCCATCGTGCTCCTGGCAGCGGCCGGCCTTGTATTCGTGGTGGGTGAGAGCGCCCTGGCACGGGCCGAGGACCTCACGGCGCTGTACTGGCTCGTCGTCGGCGTCGTGTCCCTTCGTGCTGCGGTGCAGATCGCTCGTCCGGGAGCGAAGGCGTGACCTTCCTCCGGGGCTTGCTGCTGGTGCTGCTGGCTGCCGCCATCGCGCCGGGATGTGGCCCCCCGTCCACCCCGCCCGCGCCCGTCTACGGTGCCCTTGGCGGGGCGGTGGCGCAGGCCGGGGACGTCTCCATCGAGGGCACCCTGGTGGCGGGTGTCGCCCGCGCCCGCGCCGAGACTCCCTCCGTCGCCCTCGGCGGCCTGGTCGAGGACGCCCTCGCCGCCCAGGGAGCTCGTGAAGACGGTCTCGACCGCTCCCCGTCGGTCACCTGGGCGCGGACGGCAGCCCTCGGCAGGACAGTCGCGCAGCGGCTGTTCGATCGGGCACGCGAAGAGGGAGCCCCCACCGACGACGAGCTCGCGGACCTCGAGGTCGTTCATGCGGTCGTCGTGCGTAGCAACAGCACCCCCGAGCCCCGCGCGCTCTTCGTGGCCCATGCCATCGCCGACGCCGTCGCCGCAGCGAAGAACAGCGAGGAGTTCATGGCTCGCGCCAGGGCCGTCTCGAGCGAAGTGCGTGCGACGATCGAGGAGCTGCCCGCCTTCGACATCAGCGGGCTGATGGCGAATGGACAGGTCCTCGACCCCGACTTCGTCGCTGCGGCGTTTGCGCTGCGTCGACCCGGCGAGACGAGCCCCATCACCGAGACGACCTTCGGCTGGCACGTGATCCGTCTGGTCTCGCGCCAGCCGCCCCCCGCGACCGTCCTGGAGACGCGCCGCACGGAGTACGCGGAATCGGTCATCTCTCTGCGGGCGCGGGGCCGACTC